>FUFK010037982.1_pt1 | contig 265101 bp, 249 predicted proteins | sample 1021851 | NCBI WGS metagenome assembly FUFK01 (sample SAMEA51879418, study PRJEB19060) | metagenome | reverse complement strand
AGCAGTGTCCCAACAGTTGGTGTAACTCCCACTGGTAGCGCGGGCTGAGCGGAGCCTTCGCATAGCGAAGCGAGGCCCGTGCGGGTCCCTTGGCGGCCATGGTTGTTCTTCGGCTAAGGTTTGGTTTGCGGACCTAACTTTGACCGAGGAGAACGACCATGACCAAGAACAGTCTATCAGATACTGCCGCGCTGCGTGCGCTTTTGTCAGAGACATCTGACAGCAACCTGCTTGCCGAGATGCTCGGTTTCGTCGCCGACCGCCTCATGGCGCTGGATGTCGACCAGCTCTGCGGTGCCAGTGCGCACGAGCGAAGCAGCGACCGCATGAACCATCGCAACGGATACCGGTCCCGAGCTTGGGAAACGCGTGCAGGAAGGGTCGACGTGAAGATCCCGAAGCTGCGCAAGGGCAGCTACCTGCCCGAGTTCCTTGAGCCCCGCCGGGCGGCGGAGAAAGCCATGACGGCTGTCATTCAAGAGGCCTATGTTCAGGGCCTGTCGACGCGCTCCGTGGATGATCTGGTCAAGGCTATGGGAATGACTGGCGTATCGAAGAGCCAAGTCTCGCGGCTCTGCGGCGAGATTGATGAACGCGTCGATGCATTCCTGAACCGCCCGCTGGAAGGCGAATGGCCCTATCTCTGGCTTGACGCGACTTACATCAAGGTCCGCCGTGGCGGTCGGATCGTCAGCGTCGCTGCTATAGTGGCAGTGGCGGTCAACCTGGATGGACGCCGCGAGGTTCTGGGCATCGCTGTCCAGCCCAGTGAAGCCGAGGTCTTCTGGGACGAATTTCTGCGTTCTCTGGCCGATCGCGGGCTGCGCGGCACCCGCCTGATCATCGCCGACGATCATAAGGGGCTGAAGGCCGCCGCGGCAAAGGTGCTCGGTGCGACAGTCCAGCGCTGCCGCGTCCACTTCATGCGCAACGCACTTGCTTGCGTCGGCAAGAAGGACAAGCCAATCGTCACCGCGGCGCTCAGAACCGCCTTCGACCAGGACACGCTGGCCGCGTCAAAAGAGCACTGGGCCAAGCTGATCGACGCGTTTGAGACGCGCCATCCAAAGCTCGCGGAGTTGATGCGCCGGGCTGAGGATGACGTGTTGGCCTACAAGAGCTTTCCCCGCGAGCATTGGGTCAAGATCCACAGCACAAACCCACTTGAACGCCTCAACAAGGAGATTAAGCGCCGGACCAACGTTGTCGGCATCTTTCCAAACGAGGCCGCAGTCACACGACTGGTCGGAGCCCTGATGCTGGAGCAAAATGATGAGTGGGCGATCACGCGGCGCTACATGACACTGGAAACCGTCGCCGCCATTTGCGACACTACCCCCATGGACCCGGCTACAATCGCCGTCCTGTAACTGCGGCCAAGCCATGGCCGAAGAACAAAGTTACACCATTCCTTGGGACACTATCGGGAAATCCATACTCTTTCAGACGATACACTCTCCAAAATTATAGAAGACGCCGGCGATAATCGAGGAAAAGAGTTCGCCTACATCGGGTTGGCATACTTCAACGATCCTTCCGCGAGATATCGACGCATTCAAATGGACATGAAGAACTTCCTTAGTCCGTTCAGCGTTAATGAATTAAAGAGAAATCATCCTTCCTGCAAGTGGGTGCTGAAAAGGGATCCGTCTCTCGATGAATGGCGGAGCGCCATAGAGGAGTTTCTCGCGACGAAGCGGCAACTCAAAGGTCTTACAGGACACATCAACGCGTTGCAGCACCTACTGAAATACCTTCTAAAATACCCAGAACTTCCCCGTGAAGTGCTCACATTTTTGCATCGGAAGCACAATCCCGAAGTAACTATAACGGCCCACATTCTGGGGCAAAGGCTTTCAACTGCGACCCAAGGGCATTACCTATCCAGCGTTTCCCAATTTTTTGAGTGGTATCTTGACGCATATTGCTCCGAGCCATCTGAAGAAGATGGCCTACCTGTCCGCCTGTTTGAATTCGCAAACCCAATTAGTGCAGGCGACATACCCAACCAGTCGAGGCGATTAGGACAAACACATCGCATTGCGATGCCCTACAGATACGTTGAAATCTGCAAGGAAATTATCACCAGAAATGATTTTGAATGGCCAAAATCTTTAAAGGAGGATTACTTCTCTGCAGTCGATCATAAAACAGGTGAACGGATTAAGGTTTGGTCCCCAGTCAGGGCATACGCGCTTCTCATGAAGTTTCTACTGCCACTACGCACGCATCAAGTTCGGTTGTTAGAAAGTGGCGAGGGCGACCACGAGTATTACGACCGCGTAACTGGCCAATGGCGGCCCAATAATCTCAAAACCAAGAAACACAAGAAGCCGACCGGTGTAATTAGAAAAATTTGGGACGGACAACGCGGCGGTCATATGACCGGGCTTTTTATCAATACGAACAAGACTAAGACTCGAGACGCTGTTGAAGAAGGATATGTGATCCCTTGGCAAAACGACGAAGTAATCAACCTTGCTGCTCGTCTACAAGAGTGGCAGGTAGAGAATTATCCATTGAAACAACCCACTCGTTTCGCCAACGTTGTTCCTTCTCTCGGAGACCTCCCCACGAAGGATGTAATCGCAAGCACGCCTGATCGCTATTATCTATTCCGCGACCTCTGTGGGAGATATCCAGAAGCGCCTGTCACAAGCGGACGCCTACAGGTGATTTTCGTGCGTCTCATGGAGAAGCTTGAAGAGGAGCTTTGGGAAAGGAAGATTACGAACGCCGACGGATCGAAAATATCTCTCATTCTCACCCGAGATAAGACTGGAAATGCAAGATCTTCTATATTTGATCTCCACTCTTTGCGTGTCACAGGTTTGACCGCCTTTGTTAAGGCCGGGGTGCCAATTCATATTCTAAGCAAATTGGTGGCTGGTCACTCTACTTTCCTAATGACACTCTACTATGCCCAAATGGACATCGGTTACATCACTGATATTTTGAGCGACGCGCAGACGAAGATTGCCGACAATGCGGGCACCGAACTCGCGCAAGCGCTGGCGACCTTGGAAGCGGGTGAGTTACGGAAGATAACGGCGCACAACTCTGCGTTTGGTATATCAGCTATTAAGACTTCAGACTCAGCTCTTTGGAGCTGGATGGATTGGGGCATTTGCCCAGTCAATAATCAGAAATGTAATGAGGGAGGTGAGGCCGTTCAGGATCATGCCGACCGTAACTATTTTGCGCCCGTAAAAGGGGGGGCCGGCAACTGCCCACTTTGCAGATTTTTTATCACCGGTCCACAATTCCTGCTGGGCCTTGTAGCCAAGTTCAATGAAACAATGCAGGCCTTGTCTGAGAAAGGTTTGTTCCTACGCGAGAAGAGAGATCAAAGACAGCTACTTCTGGCGGAGCGCAGAAACTATGAACAAAGTGGGATCGCCTTTCCAAACGAACGAAAACTCGCAAGAGCCACTTCGGCCTATGAAACGCTCTTGGATGAGGTCAACACCACAGCTGAAACACTGCATGCTATTTATAGTCTCATTGAACAGAGTAAAGCTATCTCCGATTTGCAAAGAAAGGATGGAGGTTCTTCCAGTGATCTCCCCCTTATTAAGACCCCCGAGTGCAATGTAACTTTCGCGCAAGCCAGTGAGTGGGAAGCGCAAGATGAAGTGTGCCGTTCCGCCAGGTTTTTTGATTCGATCAATTGGCGGAATGCTAATCTTCGGCGATCCAACGCTTTCAATTTGATGATGCAAAAGAATGGTATGAGCCCTGTATTTATTGGGCTTTCTGACGAGGTTTCGAAAGTTGCTCTGGATAAGCTCTCTGATCTTATGATGAAAAGACTCAAGCGAGACGAGGTAAGGCTTCTGATGGAAGGCGAAGCTATGCTGAGCGAACTCGGCATCAGAAACGAGATCAAACAAGCCATTGAGGAAACTGTTGGTCACTCAGTCGATCTTTTGGAAGAGGCCGCCCCTACGCCTGCCCTTCCGAAAACAAGCGTTGCGTCGCGGGGGAAACTAAATGGCTCGTAAGTCTGTGCTACCGGAGCTCCTTGAGCTGCTGGAAGCATACATAGATAAGTGTGCGGCAGAATGGGAGGCGGTGCCTTCATTTCAAAGAAAACCCACTCTACCGACGACAAGAGACGGGAAAGTAAACGTGCGTCGCTTGGTAAAGGAACTGGGTCTTAGGAGCAGCCAGGAACAGCACTTTTTTAACAAGAAAGAACTCAAGGACCTCATCAATCTGGAAGCTGAAAACCAGGGCATCCTTCCAATTGGTAGCCGCGCTCTCGATGACGAAGCCGCGGAGGCCGTCAAGGGCCGCCTTTCCAGAATATCCTCCATGAACAAAAAAGCAAACGAAGAGCTCGTCGAAGCACTGCGTCAGGTTGACCGCCTGACCGAAGAGAAACGCTCCCTCCAACTCGAGGTCGAACGGTTAAAGGCACAGATCAACAGCATCTATACGAGCGGTGACATCGCTTTCCGAGGTGACCAATGAGCGCTCCCCAGATCCATGCCTTGACGCGCGTTCGGGGCCTTGGCGAGGCAAGGGCCCGACGTATTCTGGATGCCTACGGTAATAATTTGGACAGTGCATTCCTCAGTCCCGAAACGATGGAGCGCCTTGCCGCCGTAATTGCTGGTAAGCAAGAGCCGACCAGACTTGCTCGTCGAATTGCGGCAGAGCTTTCTGCTGAATGGAGGAACAGGCTTAAACCTGAGTTCGAAGCGGCATCGTGGTTGGTAAACCATGGCATTGATGAGACTCGCCTGGCCTTTCGGATTGTCAGGTTTCTGGGCAAGGATACCGCCAAATTATTACAGCAGAACCCCTATGTGCTATCGCGCGCTCTAAGCTGGGCCACAGTAGATCGAGTGGGTATAACGATGCTGAAGCGCCGGATGAGTCGAAGCGAAGCCCTAAGAGCCCCTGAGAGGCTCGTAGGGGCTGCTACAAGCGCCATGGCCGATATACTGAAAGATGGCAGCACCGCTACAACCACACTCTTTTTGACGAACCGAGTGGCGCTTAAACTTCGCTTTAATGAGGAAGTTGCCCAGGATGCCATCGACCTTTGCGTCGCCAGGGGGCATATTTTCAGATCAGCAAATCTTCTCAGGAGTCCCGGCTGCGCTTGGATGGAAACTTTGATTAGTGACAGGTTCAGGCGGATGGCACACGATGAAGTCAGTTGTATCCAAACGGACTCCGAGACTGTGAAACGGCACCTCGAGGCCTGGCGAACTGGACAGAGGCCACAGCCTTCCGGAGAGCAAGTGGCCTCTGTCCAGTTCGCTTTGGAGCGGCAACTCTCTGTTATCTCCGGCGGTGCTGGGACAGGTAAGACGACATCTATGCTCGGCGTCGTAGAAGCCTGGACAGCCATGGGCGGAACGGTGCAGTTATGCACTCTCTCGGGTAAGGCTGCGCTGCGCCTCTCGCAGACAACGCGGCGGTTGGCTAAGACCATTCACCGCCTCCTACGAGAGTTGGAACTTCGTGAGAAGCTTGTCGAGGCCGGAAAGGAAGTCCCCGATGACTATGCTAAGCTCGACGATAAAACACTCGTTCTGGTCGACGAAGCGTCTATGGTGGATCTGGGTCTTTTCTGTCGCCTCCTCGAAAGAAGCCCAGAAGGATGCCGCTTCCTGCTGTGCGGGGATCTGGGACAGCTTCCGCCGATTGGACCGGGTATCGTCTTTCATGAGGTTGCCAAGATACCTGACGTATCTTCCGCTTTAACAAGGATCTTTCGCCAGGCCGAAGGATCGGGAATACCAGCGGTCGCTAAAGCAATAAGGGATCGCCAGAAGCCCGTCTTCTCTGATTTCCATGGTCCCGCAGAGGGCGTCGACTTAGTGCCGTGCGCGGTGGGTAACATTAACAAAAAGGTTGCTGAGGTGGTTCAAGAACTCGGCGGCTTCTGTGACAGCGGGCACGAACTTCAGATTCTCGCCGCACTTAATAAACGGTGTGACGCGCTGAACGCTCACTTTCATGCGCATCAAGCTGCCAGAATAGGTCAAGAGGTCAAAGGCTATCTGGCCCGATACTACTCGCTTGGAGACCCGGTTGTGTTTCTCGCTAATGACTACAAGAAAAATCTTTTCAACGGGATGCTTGGACGCGTCACGTCTGTAGACGAGGAAAGTCGTGGGATAGCAGCCGACTTTGAGGGGCAAGGTCACTACTTCACCCTTGCCGAGACTATAGATGTTTCTTTGGCCTATTGCCTCAGCTGCCACAAACTCCAGGGATCTCAGGCAGAGCGGATCATCATTGCTGTTGAGCCAACAATGTTGATGGAGCCGTCCTGGCTCTACACGGCTATCACAAGAGCACAAAAACAGGCGGTCCTCGTAGGAGACCCGGCTTTAATCGAATCCGCTTTGCAGAGAAGACCCGCTTGGCAAACGCGAAATCACGGTCTCGATCTAAGCAGCATAACTAAAGACGTAGGAGACGCCGAATGACAGAAATCACCAAAGGTGATCTTGGTTCGAAATATTCGAGAGCCCACACTCTTTACTCGACAATCAAAGGCAAAACCCGCAATACCCTCAAGCAGAAGGGCTTGGACAATCTGTGGGAAGTTCTGCGAAGGCAGCATGTTTCCAATAGCACCGACTTTACTGTTGCAACCATAGGCGCGCAGACAGCTGCCCTTGGGGGCCCTACTGCGCAGACTATCCGCAACGCCAATGGTGCCGACTATAAGGCTATCATCAATGCGTTTGCGAAAGAGGCAGGGGGAATAACTAAAGGGAAGCCACCTAAGCAGGGGTCTGAGTTCGAGGTTGCCTTATCGGCTATCGACGACCGCGCGACGCGACACATGGTCAAGCTCATTATTCAAGAGAATAAAAGTCTTCGGAACGAGAACAACATTTTGAAGAATGCGCTCGCAAAAGAGGCTCTGCCCATCCAGGCATCTCCACGTCCTGTTCCCCGGAAGACCCCATTATTGGATTCAACAATGGTCGAGGGTATCAGTCAGTTCCTCTCACCAGCAGAAATGCAGAATAAAGGTTGGAAGGTTAACGAGCATGGCGCGATCATGGACGCACAGGGAAACGAGATCGCGCCGGTCGGCTTCCATGATGCCTTAGCAGGACTTCTCGACAGCACGTCAGTGGATTGATCAAAATCCTACGATGTTGACAGGAGCCTGGTAGTCCATTTTCGATACAGGTAGATATCTCAGTAGATACAACGTGATTTTTGCATCACGGTATATCAGCAGTATTTACTACGCTACTATACCCGACATTCGGTTTGGCTGTCGGGTGTATCCAACGTGATCGAAGTGAGTGAGATAAGTTGTCATTGCATTGACATGACCCAGACGTAATTTGCCAGAGGCGTTGACGCGTCCCTCCTTACTTTTCGCCAGTTATAGCTCGCCTGCACCCTACGGCGTTCTATCCAAAGCTTCCAGCAGACGCATAGCGTAGTTTTGTGCCGCCTGACGGACACTTTCGTCGGTTACAGTTGTAAGCCAACCAATCAGCATCATGGATCCTATAATCACCAAGGCGAGTTCAGGTCCATCTGGCGGCTGCAGGCTGATCACAGTGGTTCGGTCAATCCATAGACCAAGTGCCACGATAACTGCCGCAAGAGCACAGGCAATTTTCCTCACACCACGCAGGTTCCGCCAAAACCCGTAGTTAATATTCTCTTTGAATAGGAGAGGATATTCGCTGGTATCGCGCGTCTTTGAGAGCAGTGCAGTTGTCACTGCTCGATAACGCTCATCGGCGTCTGTTGGGTTGCTTCCTTCCTCGGCCGGACTGGGTAATTTGACGTCCGCGAGAGCGGTAGCCGCCTTGTGATATCGCTTTTTTGTATAGCGATCAAGCACGCTATCTCGATGACGAAGCAGCCTCACCGATGGCATCCCTTCCCATTCAGCTATTAGTCTATTTTCGATCCCCTTGCCCAATTCTCTGGTTTTCCCGGTCAACCAGAACAGACCAGCCGCAGCGATAGAGATGTAGAGTGCATTCTCGGCATCGAAAGCGAACCATTCTGTATAAAACGCAATAACCACGACAACCGGAAGTCCGGCGAGAAGGGCGGGATATAGCCGTGCTTTTCGTTCGTAGGGATCAGTGAACTTCCTAAGGATAGTATCCATCCTTTATTCCTCGTATCCAGCCGGGTATGTGAGTGGCGTGGCGGAGCCCCATCCCTCCCGGACCGGCGCCGCGCCACCGGAAAAGCGGATTATTCTGCCCCCGGTTTGGCTGACACTCGCGCCGCGATGCATGAATGCTCGGACGACAACTTGGCGTGGATGGTCCTGATCATCTTTTCCAACACTCACAATGGCATTCGAACGCGCTTCATGGTGTTCTTCGCCCATTTCTCCGAGCCATCGATCCAAAATCTCAGTGGAAACATTGTGGCGAGAGCCGTGATGCGGAACCTGCATCAATCTGATTTGGTTGACAGGCAGGAAAAGCCCAGCTGACGGGGCGTAATTTGCTGCTTCTTCGAGGGCAGCCCGACCTGCGTCTGCCGTAAGCAATACCTGATCTCCATGGAAATTCGCCAGCTGCACGATACTCATATTGTTGCGTGGCGAGGTATCGTCAGCGGGGAATTTCTCCGCCCCCCATGCAGCCATTATCAGCCGTATGCCTTCAGTGACGACCCTGATTGCGCCATCAAACATACCGCCTTGAGTAGCCGTTTCCGCAGCCACTTTGGGCGTTCTATCATCGTCAGCGATGTAGTCGAAGAAAGCGTCGCGAGATGGCGCAAGCACAGTGAAAGCGCCAATCCGGGCGCCTTGGAACGCGTCAAAGATTGGGATATTCCGATCAGTCGCGATCTCCTCAAGCTTTGCGAGGTTCGGAAACACCTCCCTGAGTGCCCTCGCGAGATTTTCTGCGTTAGTATACTTTGCAAAATAGGGAAGCAGTTCCTCAGCATATTTCCAGGGCCGGTTCATCCAAAGGCTTCCAACATCAGCATTCTCCAGCACTTTTCTAAGACCTACCGCGTGGTCACCATCAGGATGGGTGGCAACCACATGATCAATCTTTGTGCTGCCATAGTAGTCAGACAGATGCTCAAGTAGGGCTTGCCCGTTTTCCTCATAACCAGCATCGACAACATGAATTAGGGTGCGACCATTGATCTCATATCGAACGCTAATTGCATCGCCGCTTTTAGAAGTGCCAACCGGGAGAAAATCAATTTCATAGAAATCAGCCATGAACTATCCTTAAAATTTTGCAATGCACACTCGTAATAAGGGAAGTCCTCGGGTTCAATACCTTTGGACCCACAGGGCCCTCACCTCCCATTCGGACAGATCGATCTCCCTCGATCAGGAGCCTTCTGGCTAAAAGTTTTTGGCAGTTGTCTGCACCTTGCAGGCGAACCATCGCGCGGTTCATAGTGCCGAAAATGACTCGGCTTCCAGATCTACCTGGCGCACAAAAACATAGGACGATAAATGGCCATTAAGAAAAGCGACATCTATCGTTCTCTGTGGGATAGCTGCGATCAGCTCCGCGGCGGCATGGATGCATCCCTCTACAAGGATTACATCCTAACATTGCTTTTCGTGAAATATGTCTCTGACCGTGCGGGGCAGCCGGATGCCCTGATCGAGGTTCCGGAGGGGTGTTCGTTTGTGGACATCCGCAATCTCCGCGGGACCAAAGAGATCGGCGAAGGCATCGACACCGCCATTGCAGGCATCGCCGAAGCAAACGACCTGAAGAACGTCATCGACCGCGCCTACTTCAACGACACCGAGAAGTTCGGCCGCGGTGCCAAGATGGTGACCACGCTGACGGCACTGATCAATATCTTCAGCCGCGAAGAACTGAACTTCAGCCGGAACCGCGCAGATGGCGACGACATCCTGGGCGATGCCTACGAATACTTGATGCGGAACTTCGCGACCGAGTCTGGCAAAAGCAAGGGCCAATTCTACACCCCCGCCGAAGTCTCCCGAGTGGTCGCTGCCGTTGCGGGTGTCAATCGCGCCACCAGTCCCAAGCAGACCGTCTATGACCCCACCTGCGGCTCAGGGTCGCTGCTTCTGAAGGCCGCTGCCGCCGCCGACGTCAGCCTCACCATTTACGGTCAGGAGATGGACATCACTACGCGCGGTCTCGCCAAGATGAACATGATCATGCACGGGCGCGAGGATGCCGAGATCGCTCAAGGTGATGTCATTGGCGAGCCGCAGTTCAAAGCCTCCGAGACCGAACTCCAGACCTTCGACTTTGTCGTCGCCAACCCGCCGTTCTCCGCCAAGGCGTGGGGTTCGGGCCTCACCAGCGACAACCGTTTCGGCCGCTTCGACCTTGGCACGCCGCCGGAGAAGAACGGAGACTTCGCCTTCCTGCTGCACATCCTTGGCTCGATGAAAGCGACTGGCTCCGGCGCTGTCATCCTGCCCCATGGCGTGCTCTTTCGGGGCAACAAGGAAGCTGAGCTTCGCGAGAAGATCCTCAAGCGCGGCTACATCAAGGCGATCATCGGCCTGCCCGCCAACCTCTTCTACGGCACCGGCATCCCGGCTTCGATAATCGTCCTGGACAAATCCGGCGCCTGCGCCGAGCGCCCTGTCTTCATGATCGACGCCTCTAAGGGCTTCACCAAAGACGGAAACAAGAACCGGCTGCGAGAGCGGGACATCCACAAGATCACTGACGCTTACACCAAGCAGGTCGAGATCGCAGGCTATTCACGTCTCGTCCTCTACACCGAGATCGCTCGCAACGACTTCAACCTCAACATCCCGCGCTACATCGACGGCTCCGACCCCGAGGACCTTCAGGATATCGAGGCCCATCTGAAGGGCGGCGTGCCGAACCGTGACATCGACCTGCTGTCCGAGTTCTGGGATGTCATGCCGGGCGTGCGCTCCACACTGTTTGGCCCGAATCCGCGGCCGGGTTACTCCGACCCCTTGGTAGAGCCAGAGGAAGTCCGCACCACCATTCGCGACCATACCGAATTTGGTGCCTTCCGTGACCGGGTCCATGCCATCCTCGACGGCTGGGCCGGAGCGAACGCGCCGCTGATGGACGGCATCCAGGTCGGCGACAAGCCCAACGAGCTGATACACACCATCTCCGAAGACATGCTGGCCCGCTTCGCCGAGGCGCCGCTGATCGATCAGTATGAGGCCTATCAACGGCTGATGACCTACTGGGCCGACACCATGCAGGATGATGTCTTCATCATCGCCCATGAGGGCTGGGAAGCGGCGAAGGAGCTGCGCGAGGCCCGAAAGGAGACCGACGCCAAGGGCAAGGTCAAATGGCTGGAAGAGGCCGACCTTACCGTGAACAAGGTTCGCCTCGTGGCAGATGTCATCTCGCCCCAGTTGATCGTCGCCCGCTTCTTCCCCCAGATGCAGCAGGCCGTGAACGACGCGCAGGTCAGGGCTGAGGAGCTGGGCCGCGAAATCGAGGAGGTCGTCGAAGAGCACGGTGCCGAAGGTGGCCTTATGGCCGAGGCGCTGACAGAGGCAGGAAAGCTGACCGCCGCCTCGCTCAAGGTGCGCCTGAAAGATAGCGGGGTTGAGCCGGAGGAGGCAGAGCTGCTCAAGCAGGTCTCGAAGCTGATCTCGGCCGAGACGACAGCGAAAAAGGCGGTGAAAGAAGCTGAGGAGGCGCTGACTGAGGCCACGCTGAAGAGATATCCCGAACTGACCGAGGAAGAGATCCGCGCGTTGGTCGTGGATGACAAATGGCTGACCGACATTGCCGAATTGATCGAGGCCGAGATCGAGGCGCGGACCGAGCAGATGACCGCTCGGGTGCGGGTGCTGACGGAACGGTATGGGCATACTTTGCCGGAGATAGACGACAGCTTTATCGACGTGGGTAAAAAAGTTGCCGCCCACTTGAAAGCACTGGGGTTCTCGGCATGACCGGCGCCGAACTTCCGAATGGTTGGAGCCTCCCGCGTCTTGACGAAATTGCGCGGGTCACGAGCGGAAAGCGTCTCCCAAAGGGGCGTAGCGTGACTCCACTGGCAACACCTCACCCCTACATCCGCGTGACGGACATGCGGATGGGAAAGGTGGATTTGTCGAACATTCAGTATGTGCCAGAGGACGTTGCGCCTACGATTTCGCGCTACACCGTCGACGCGAACGACCTATATATCTCGTGCGCAGGCTCGCTCGGCATTGTCGGTCAAGTGCCAGACGTCTTACACGGCGCGAATTTGACTGAAAACGCTAACCGCATCTCAGCAATTCAAATCAATCCTAACTACTTGCTGCACGTTCTCATGTCCGAAATGATTCAAAGGCACATTCAGAACATTCAGACCGTCGGGGCCCAGCCCAAGCTGGCACTGGGTCGCATACGCAGCTTTGAAATTCCTTGCCCAAACGACCCAAAGGAACAAGAAGCCATCGCCGAGGCGCTTTCGGATGCGGATGCGCTGATTGAGGGGCTGGAGCGGCTGATCGCCAAAAAGCGGCTCATCAAGCAGGGTGCGATGCAGGACCTCCTGTCCGCCAAGCGCCGCCTTCCGGGATTTTCGGGGGAATGGGTGAAGCGAAAGCTTGGGGACTACGGAAAGTGCCTTCGCGGCGTAAGCTATGAAGGGCAGGCCGACCTTTCCGAAACAGATACGTCGGGCACCGTTCGGCTGCTACGCGCCAACAACGTTCAGAATGGCCAAATAGTATTTTCAGACATGCAATTCGTGAACTCAGCTCGGGTCGGACATCATCAGCTTCTTCAAGACGGTGACATGTTGATTTGCATGGCAAATGGTAGTCGGGCGCTTGTTGGCAAGTCTGCAAAATTCAGCAGACCCGACGAGATGGAGTATACATTCGGGGCCTTTATGGGCGCCTTTCGCATGACTTCCGACGCTTGTAGCGGTCGGTATATCGCCCACCTTCTCCAATCAGATCGTTACCGGCGCATACTCGGCGTTATTTTGTCAGGCTCTGCCATTAACAACTTGGCTCCCTCCCAGATCGAAAATTTTGAGTTTTCTTTTGCAGTCAACAAACTGGAGCAGGAGGCAATTGCCGATGTTCTCGACGACTTGGACGCCGAAATCCACGCCCTCGAAGTCCGCCTCGCGAAGGCGCGTCAAGTGAAGGAGGGCATGATGCAGAACCTGTTGACCGGACGGGTTAGGCTGGTCTGAAGACATTTTTTTAAAGTGCGATTCTAATGACGGAGCGATTGCCATGAGCACCATTGGAGAGGCCGAACGCAAGGCGCAGAACCGGGTCATCGACCTGCTATGCGGGGACAAATCCGGCTCTCCGGGCGGCCGTGGCTGGCGCTACCTTGGCGATTGGCAAACGCGCGAGGGCAACGCCAACATCGAAGAGGAGTTCCTGCGGCCATGGCTCCTCAAACGCGGTTATGCACCTGAGATCGTCACCCAGGCCATCACACGGCTTGAACGCGAGGCGCGGATGGATGGGACGAAGCTCTACGAGGCCAACCAGAGCTTTTACGAGATGCTCCGCTACGGCCTGGCCGTTGCCCCTGGCCCGGGTGAGGCTCCCGTCACCGTCCGCTTCATCGACTGGTCTGATCCGGCCGCCAATGACATGGGGGTGGGCGAAGAGGTCGCTATCAAGGGCAAGGATGCAAAGGCCTGGAACAAGCGCCCCGACCTGGTGCTCTATGTCAACGGCATCGCGCTCAGCACCGTGGAGCTGAAGAAATCCACCGTGGGTGTGGGTGAAGGTATCCGCCAGACGCTCGACAACCAGCGTCCCGAGTTCATCCGTCACTTCTTCACCACGGTGCAAATTACCTTCGCCGGAAATGACAGCGAGGGGCTGCGCTATGCGCCCATCCAGACGCCGCAGCCCTACTGGCTGGCTTGGAAGGAAGAGAGTGAGATCACGGCCCGCCTCGACAGGGACGTGACACAGATGATGGCGCCCGCGCGGTTCCTTGAGCTGATCCACGACTTCACTCTGTTCGATGGCGGCATCAAGAAGATTGCCCGGCCGAACCAATATTTCGCCGTGAAGGCCGCCCAGGAGCGTGTGAGACGCCACGAAGGTGGGATCATCTGGCAGACACAGGGTTCGGGCAAGAGCCTGATCATGGTGATGCTGGCTCGCTGGCTCAGGGAGACTTTGCCCGACGCACGCATATTGGTGGTGACGGACCGCAAGGAGCTGGATGGGCAGATCCAGGACGTTTTCGGTAACACCGGCGACAAGGTTCGGCGGGCCCGGTCCGGGAACGACCTCATGGCGGCACTCGCTGACCCGACCGACCGCGTCGTCTGTTCACTGGTCCACAAGTTCGGCAAGCGCGAAGAAAACGAGATGGCCGAGCTCATCTCGGACATTCAGAACGCCAAGATCGGCGCACCGGTCGGTGATTTCTACGTCTTCATCGACGAGGCACACCGCACTCAATCGGGGAAGCTCGCCCGAGCGATGCGCCAAGTCCTACCTGAGGCTATGTTCATCGGCTTCACTGGCACACCGCTACTCCGCTCAGACAAGGAAACATCTCTGGAAACCTTCGGTCCGTATATCGGTAAGCCCTACCGCTTCGACGAGGCGGTTGAGGATGGGGTGGTTCTGGACCTCCGCTATGAGGCGCGGGACATCGACCAGCGGATCAGTGCCCCGGAGAAGATCGACGCTTGGTTCGAGGTCAAAACCAAGGGCCTGACGCCGATCGCGAAGGCGACGTTGAAGCAGCGGTGGGGCACGTTGCAGCGAGTGCTATCCAGCCGCGACCGGCTGGAGCAGATCGCCAACGACATCATCATGGACATGGAGATGAAGCCGCGGCTCAATGCGGGCATGGGCAACGCCATGCTCGTGGCAGGTTCGATCCCCGAGGCGTGCAAGTTCTTCGAGATACTCCGGAAATCTGGATCGGTTCTTGCCGACAAATGCGCCATCGTGACTTCTTACAAGCGCGTCGCATCCGAAATCACAGGCGAAGAAACCGGGATGGGCGAGACCGAGAAACAGTATGTCCATCGGGTCTATACCGACCTGCTGGGGGAAACCTCCGAAGAGGACTACGAGGAGGAGGCGCTGCGGCTGTTCAAGAAAGAGCCGGGGCGGATGAAACTACTGATCGTCGTCAGCCGCCTGCTGACCGGCTTCGACGCGCCTACAGCGACCTACATCTACATTGACAAGCAGATGCGCGACCACAGCCTATTCCAAGCGATCTGTCGCGTGAACCGTTTGGATGGCGATGATAAGGATTTCGGCTACATCGTCGACTACAAGGATCTCTTCAGGAACATCGAGAGCGCAGTTGACGACTACACCTCGGAAGCGTTCGACGCCTTCGACAAAGAAGATGTCGAAGGTCTCATCACAGATCGCGCGGAACAGGCTGACCAGGATTTGCGGGACGCGCGTGATGTCTGGCTGGGTCTCATAGATGCAGTCGAGCAACCGAAAGGTGATGACGAGATCTTTGCCTATTTCTCCAGCCCCCAAGGCATTGAGAAAGACCCTGAGGCAGAAGAGAAGGCGCGGCGGCGCCAAGCGCTTTATAAGATCTCCGGGCGCTACGCCCGCGTTTACGCAAACATCGCGGCCGAGCCTGAAGGCTCAGGCTTCAACGACCTGGAGCTGAGTGAATACCGTCGCGAGGTGGAGCGCGCTATCGGGATCAGGGATGCTGTCAGGCTGCATAGTGGTGATGCCGTAGACATGAAGCTCTATGAGCCAGCCATGCGCCACCTGATCGACAACTACATCCGCGCCGATGACTCCGAACTCATCTCCCATCTCGACGACATCAGTTTGATCGACCTCGTGGAGAGCAAAGGTGCCGCAGCCGAAGAAGATCTGCCTCCGGCTTCGAAGCGCAAGCGCGAGAACGTAGCTGAAGCGATCGAGAACAACGTTCGCAGGCTGATCATCGAAGAAACCCCCGTCAACCCGCGGTTCTACGAGAAAATGTCCGAGCTTCTCACGGACCTGGTGCGGAAGCGACGCGAGGAGGCCGTTGAATACGCTGAATACTTGGAACGCATCGCGGCTCTTGTGAGGGATGCAAAGGCGGGCCATGGCGGGGATTATCCGTGTTCCATCAAGACCGTAGGTCAGAAAGCCTTGTTCGATAACCTCGACGGCGATGAGACGTTGACCTTGGAGGTTGATCAGGCAGTCAGGGATACGGCGCCGTTTGGATGGCGCGGCAACAAAATGCGAGAAAGGAAAGTCCGACGCTGTCTTGAGCATGTGCTGGACGACCCAGACGCAGTGGAGGGGATCTTCGAGGTCCTGAAGAACCAAAATGAATACTGAGTTTTCCGAGATTGGCGGCATCAACGTTGAGATCGTGCGCAAGCAGATCAAGAACCTGCACATTGGCTGTTATCCTCCCCAAGGGCGCGTCAGAGTCGCCGCCCCGGAGCACGTAAGCGCCGATGCCATCAGACTTGCTGTCTTGCGGAGAATGCCTTGGATAAGACGTAGACAGGCACAGTTCATTGCTCAGCAACGGCAGACCCCTCGCCGATATATTTCTGGGGAAACCCACTTCCTGTTTGGCCGGGCAATGCGGCTTGAAGTTCGAGAATGGGATAGAAAGTCACATCGGATTACGCGGCAGGCCAACGACCGGTTGCGAATGGAGGTGCCCGTGGGCAGCCATCTTGAAATGCTACGCCAATGGATGAACGCTTGGCTAAAGAAAGAGCTTCGGAAATTCGTCGCGACGCGCATTGAAACTTGGTCAGCGCAAATGGGAGTGCGCCCCCAGAAGTGGGGCATCCGCCCCATGAAGACCAAGTGGGGCAGCTGCAATCCCAGCAGAGGCATCATTTGGTTAAACTCGGAACTTGCCAAGAAGCCAGAGCGGATGATCGACTATGTCATCGTGCATGAACTTGGCCACTTCATCTCAGCTAAGCATGATGAACGGTTCACTGCGGTGCTGGATCGTGAAATCCCACGATGGCGGACAATCCGACGAGAATTGAACTCCTTGCCTTTGAGCGCGTGGACGGATTGACGTCCACGGTAGTCGGCGATTTGGCACCGTTTTGAATGCGTTGTTGCCCTGAGACAGATCAGCCGTCGCGGTCAGTTCGGTGAACTAATATAAGAACGCAAGACTTTGGGCCGATCGCACAATCTTATAAGGATAGCAAATGATTTAGCACCATCCTACACTTCATCCCCCGCTCATAATGAGACCCGGTGCCTTTAGTGTAATAAGATCGCGCTTCCTCGATCCCAGGACCAGTTCCTTCTCCATTCCCTCGACGCGCGCGCTATCGGATGTGCGAAAAGGACAAGAAATCAGTCGGAGGCGGCGATTAGAGCCTCACGCAGTGTATAATTGGTCGGGGTAAGGGGATTCGAACTCCTGACCTGACGCACCCAAAGCGCCCGCTCTACCATGCTGAGCTATACCCCGACTATTATACACGATGCGTTATACTACATCCCCGTAACCACCTGAATCAATACACATAGTATATCTTTTGGGAGTAATACTCCACAAAACAGGTGCGCTACCAGGCTGCGCCACGCTCCGACTGGGGCTTCTTTAGCCATAAGCCCGCCGATTGAAAAGCCCCGATTGACCTTAAACTCAGAAAAACGACGAAGTCTTTAGCAAGGCCAGGCCGGGGTGTTCCCAGCAAAGGCCGGATGGCGGATTTCGCTGCCTTCGGTGATGCCCAGACGTTTCGCCAGACCGCCATTAATCTCCAAGACCGACAGCAGATCATCCCCGCCCAGAATCGGTGTCTCATCCAGCGGTTTGGCGGAGTGGTGAATTTTCTGCACCACGCCTCTCTCGTCGATGAACAGCAGGTCGAGCGGGATCAGCGTGTTGCGCATCCAAAAGCTCAGCGGTTGCGGCGTTTCATAGATAAAGAGCATCCCCGCACTCAGCGGCAGAGAGCGTCGGTGCATCAGTCCCTTGGCCCGCTCCGCCGTGTCATCCGCCACTTCGACGGAGAACCGCGCCTTGCCCCAGTCGCCCCGCAGGCTCACGCTATCGGCGCGACAGACCTCGGCCAGCGCCGCACCGGTCAGCAGCAGGCTGGCTAGCGCCGCCCCTGCAATATGCCCTGTCAGATGTTGTACCTTCAGCCGTCTATCACCGCGTCCCATGAACTTACCTCCGCCGCCAGATGGCCCCGATCGCCAACAATCACCCGCATGGCAAGCGCTTCGCCCGGTTGCAAATCACAAAGTCCGGATTGGCGCAGTACATCGATATGCAGAAACACATCTTCCGCGCAGCCAAAGACATTTGCAAACCCAAAACCCTTGGCCTTGTCGAACCATTTCACACGGGCGGGCTCGAACTCGGCGGCGGCAAGTTGATCGGGATCAAATCCTGCGAATTCGACCACGGCGGCGGGCGGCTCACTGGGGGGCGTGACGGCGAGCACCTCGACCGCCTGCGCGCCGCGATCGGTCTGCTGCACCCGCACCGTCACCCGCGCCCCATCAGCGACAGAGCTTTGGCCGAAATTGCGCAGGACATTGACGTGCAATAATATGTCGGCCCCGCCCGCATCGGCCACGACAAAGCCGAAGCCTTTGAGCGGATCGAACCATTTGACCACGCCCTCAAGGGGATCGTTTAGCCCCGGCGTTTCTGCCGATTGGGTATCAGACACATCTTTCATCGCTAATCCGTGCCGTCCTATCAAGGATTGAGCCGTGTGACGGCCCAAGGCGCTGCGGCATCCGCGCGGCGCCATTGAAAACGGTCATGCAAGCGGAATTCGCCATCTGCCCAGAATTCGATTTCCAGCGGGGTGATCCGGTAGCCGCCCCAGAACGGCGGACGTTTGGGGTTCACCCCCTGCTGTGCGGTCACCTTGGCGACTTCGGCCATCAACGCCCCGCGCCCCGACAGAGGCTGCGATTGGCGCGAGGCCCAAGCCCCCAAACGGCTCTTGAGCGAGCGCGATGCGTAGTAGTCATCGGCCTTTGGCCCGTCTTCGCGGCTGATCAACCCGCGCACCCGCACCTGACGGCGCAATGATTTCCAATGCATGACAAAAGCCGCCTTGCCCGCGCCATCCAGTTCTTGGGCCTTTTGGCTCTCGTAATTGGTGTAAAAGACAAAGGCGTCCGGTTCGATCTCTTTCAACAGCACCATGCGGGCGTTTGGCAGCCCTTGCGAATCTACCGTGCTCAGCGCGATGGCGTTGGGGTCATTCGGCTCACTCGCCTCTGCTTCGGAAAGCCAACGCTGCGCAATCGCAAAGGGATCATCCCCCGCAAATATACCAGTTCGCGTTTCCATTCGGCATCCCCTTTTAGAGTGTTCGAGCCCGTCACCGGTTCTTCGCCGGTGTCTGAGTTAATCGCTAAGGCAATAGTTAACAATGGGCAACTCAAAGGACAACCTTACCCGATTTCCGTCAGTTAGCCGCCGATCTTATGGCAAATCACGGGGGTGAAGCCGCCTGTGCAGTCTTGATGGCCGCGCTGCAATCGCCTAGACCAAGACAACCTAAACGGAACATAGACAAGGCGGCGGAATGGGAAACGAATTGATGCGGGGCAAGCGCGGGCTCATCATGGGTCTGGCGAATGACAAATCCATCGCATGGGGCGTGGCCAAAGCGCTGGCCGATGCAGGGGCGGAACTTGCCTTTTCCTACCAAGGTGATGCGCTCAAGAAACGTGTGGGGCCTTTGGCCGAGCAGCTTGGCAGCGACATCGTTCTGCCCTGCGACGTGGGCGATGAAGCCTCAATCGACGCGATGTTTGATGGGCTGAAAGAACGCTGGGACGGGCTTGATTTCATCGTTCACGCCATCGGCTTTTCCGACAAGGGGGAACTGCGGGGCCGCTATGTCGACACCAGCCGCGGCAACTTCGCCATGTCGATGGATATCTCGGTATACTCTTTCACCGCCGTGATGCAGCGCGCGGAAAAGATGATGTCGCCCGGTGCCAGCGCCCTGACGCTGACCTATTACGGCGCCGAAAAGGTGATGCCGCATTATAATGTGATGGGTGTGGCCAAGGCCGCACTTGAGGCGTCGGTCAAATACTTGGCCGAAGACCTTGGCAAGGACGGCATCCGCGTCAACGCGATCTCTGCCGGGCCGATTAAGACGCTGGCGGCCTCCGGCATCGGTGATTTCCGCTACATCATGAAATGGAACGAGTACAACTCCCCCCTGCGCCGCAATGTCACGACCGAGGATGTCGGCAAGGCCGCCCTCTTCCTGCTGTCGGATCTGGGCAGCGGCACCACGGGTGAGAACTTGCATGTCGACGCGGGCTATCACGTTGTCGGCATGAAGGCGGTTGACGCGCCCGACATGTCCAAGGAATAAGCCGCCCAAATTAATTTGCGCGGGTGCCCGCGCTAGCTGCTGCAAAGGACCATCATGACCAAATCCAAGGACGCGTCGCGCCTGCCCCATGAAAAGGGCTTTCACATCTCCTGGGATCAGATCCACCGCGACAGCCGTGCGCTGGCGTGGCGGCTCGATGGGCTTGGTCCCGACGATGGCGCGTGGCGTGCCGTGGTGGCGATCACCCGCGGCGGCATGGCCCCCGCGATGATCGTCGCGCGGGAATTGGACATCCGCACTGTCGATACGATCTCGGTCATGTCCTACCACTCGGGCGGCGGCGCCGCCGACCAGCGCCGCGAGGCCAAGGTGCTGAAATCCCCTGACGCCGAGATGATGGGCGATGGCACCGGCATTTTAATCGTCGATGATCTGGTCGACAGTGGCAAGACCATTGAACTGGTGCGCGAGCTTTATCCCAACGCCCATTTCGCCACCGTCTATGCCAAGCCCGAAGGCGAGCCGCAGGTCGATACATTCATCACCGGCGTGAGCCAGGACACATGGATCTTCTTTCCGTGGGACATGGCCCTGCAATATGTCGAGCCCTACCGCGGCAAGGACTGACCGGCCCCGCGCCACCTGCCCTGCCCCTATCTGACCGGATACACCCATGACGCTTCCGCGCACCGCCACCACTTTCTTCCCTCCGGTGATGGAGGCGCGGCGCTGGCTGGATGGCGTGACATTCACCGATGACCGTCCGCTGATCAACGTAAGCCAAGCCGCCCCCGTCGATCCGCCCCCAGAGGGGCTGCGCCGGGCGATGGCCGAGGTCACGCTGAACAACGATGAGGCGCATCTCTATGGCCCCGTGCTGGGCTTGCCGGAACTGCGCGCCGAACTGGCGCGGCAGACGGCAGAGAAATACGCGGGCGTGGTGACCGACGAACAGGTCTGTATCACCTCGGGGTGCAACCAAGCCTTTGCCGCCGCCATTGCCACGCTCTGCGGCGAAGGCGATGAGGTGATCATCCCGACGCCTTGGTACTTCAACCACAAAATGTGGCTCGACATGAGCGGGGTCACCGCCGTGCCGCTGCCTGTCGAAGCCGACATGCTGCCCGACCCCGACAAGGCCGCAGCCGCCATCACCCCGCGTACCCGCGCCATCGCGCTGGTCACGCCGAACAACCCCGGCGGCGTGGAGTATCCCGCCGCCCTCGTGCAGGAATTCTTTGACCTCGCCCGCCGTCACGGCATCGCGCTGATCCTCGACGAGACCTACCGCGATTTTCACAGCCGCCCCGGCGCGCCGCATGCGCTGTTCAGTGACCCCGATTGGCACGACACGCTGATCCACCTCTATTCCTTTTCCAAAGCCTACCGCCTGACCGGCCACCGCGTCGGCGCGCTGATCGCCAGCACGGCGCGGCTGGCGGAAGTTGAGAAGTTTCTCGATACCGTGGCCATTTGCCCGGCGCAGATCGGCCANCACGGCGCGCTCTGGGGGATGCANAACCTTGGCCCGTGGCTGGCAGATGAACGCGAAGAAATCCTTGCNCGCCGCGCCGCGATTGCTGNGCTGATGCCCAAGATNGANCCGCTGGGGTGGNAATTGCTNGGGCTGGGNGGCTATTTCGCCTATCTGCGACATCCCTTTAACCTCTCCTCGGCNGAACTGGCCCCGCAATTGGTGCGCGACGCAGGCGTGCTNTGCCTGCCCGGCACGATGTTCCAGCCCGAGGGAGACGCGCGNGGNGAAAGCCAGTTGCGCATCGCCTTTGCAAACCTCGACACCGCCGGTCTCGAAGTGCTTTTCGACAGGCTTGCAGCCCTGCCACGCAACGCATAGACAGGTCCGAAATTAACGAGGGACCGTGTCATGGCCAAAAAAGGCTTCAGCTTTTCGAAAACCGCCGTCTGGGCCTTGATGGCCCTTTTGATCTTGGGTCTTGGCGGCTTTGGTGCGATCAACCTCAGCGGCAATCTGCGCAGCATCGGCAATGTCGGGGACAAGTCGATCTCGGTCGATCAATACGCCCGCCAATTGCAGCAGGAAATCCGCGCGATTGAAGCACAAACCGGCGAGAGCCTGTCCTTTGCCCGCGCCCAAGAGATGGGTCTGGACCGCGCTGTTCTGCAACGGATCGTCCGCAACCGCGCGCTGGATCATGAAGCCGACGAAATGGGCCTCTCCATCGGTGATGCAACCCTGCGCGACGAAATCGTGGCCATTTCGGCGTTCCAAGGCATCGACGGCAACTTCGACCGCGAAGGCTATCGCTTCGCCCTTCAGCAAAGCGGCATGAGCGAGGCCGAGTTCGAGCGTTCGATCCGCGAAGAAGCTGCGCGCGGCCTGTTGCAGCGTGCGGTTCTGGGCGGTGTCTCCATGCCCGACACCTATGCCCGCACGTTGGTCGACTACGTCGCCGAACAGCGTAGCTTTACTTGGGCCCGCCTCAGCGAGAGTGACCTCGACACCCCCGTGGCCGCGCCGACAGAAGAAGAGCTTCAGGCCTATTACGACGCCAACACCGATGACTTCATGCTGCCCGCCAGCAAAAGCATCACCTATGCATGGCTCCGCCCCGAAGACCTGCTGGACGAAGTTGAAGTGCCCGAAGAAGAGTTGCGCGCCGAATATGATGCCCGCAGCGATGAATACGACCAGCCCGAGCGTCGCTTGGTCGAGCGTCTGGTCTTTGCCAACGAAGAGGCCGCCACGCAGGCCGCAGCAGCGCTCGAAGTTGACGGCACCACCTTTGAGGCGCTGGTCGAAGAGCGCGGCTTGGCTCTGGCGGATGTGGATATGGGCGACGTGGCCAAATCCGATCTCGACGCCGCAGGTGACGCGGTGTTTGGAGCGCAAAGCGGCGACATCGTTGGCCCTCTGCCCACTTCGCTTGGGCCGGCGCTCTTCCGCGTGAACGCGGTTCTGCCTGCGCAGAACGTACCTTTCGAAGAGGCCCGTGAGGTGCTGGAAGAGACCCTCGCCATTTCCCGCGCGACTCGCGCCGTCGAAGCCCGCGCACAGGAAATCGACGACCGCCTCGCCGGAGGGGCCACGCTTGAAGATCTGGCCGAGGAAACCAAAATGAACCTCGGCACCATCGACTGGACCCAAGAAAGCAGCGAGGGCATCGCCGCCTATGGCGCNTTCCGTGANGCNGCNGCAAGCNTNAGCGCNGATGCCTTCCCGCAGATCGACCAGTTGGAAGACGGCGGCGTTTTCGCCATGCGCCTTGATGAGACCAAGCCAGAGCGCCCCGAACCTTTCGAGCAGGCNCGCGATGCGGTTGAGACCGCGTGGCGCAATGCCCAGATCGTGGAGGCCCTGACNGCCAAGGCCGAGANCCTGACCGGCACATTGGCCGAAGCGGANGGTTTTGNGGCCGCCGGTCTCACGCCGCAGCTTGGCGAAGGCNTGACCCGCAGNTCCTATGTCGACGGCACGCCCGACGATTTNATGGATCAGGTCTTTGACCTCGANGAGGGTGGCGTCGCNGTCCTGCCCGCAGGGGACAGNGTTGTGGTTCTGCGCCTTGANGCCGTGACCCCCGCGGGCGAAGACGANCAGACCCAAGCNNTGATGGACCGNCTGTCGCAGCAGCTAGATCAGGCGCTGGCCCAAGGTCTTTTCGATATCTACAGCAATGCAGTGATGCGCGATGCCGATCCTCAGATCGACCAGCGCGCGGTCAGTGCGGTGCATGTGAACTTTCCCTGATAGGCAAATTTGATGGCCCTAACCCCGGATTTCGACACTTTCGCCCGCGCCTATGAAGCGGGCGAAAACCAGATCGTCTACACCCGCCTTGCCGCCGACCTCGACACGCCGGTGTCCTTGATGCTGAAACTCACCGGCGCGGCAGAGAATGCCTTTGTGCTAGAATCCGTCACCGGCGGTGACGTGCGCGGACGCTATTCCATCATCGGTATGAAGCCCGACCTGATCTGGCGTTGCCGGGGTGAAACCGCAGCACTGAACCGTGCAGCGCGCTATGATGCGGATGCCTTTGAGGACATGCCCGGCGATCCGCTGGACCGTTTGCGCGATGTCATCGCAGAATCGCGCATCACCCTGCCCGATGACCTGCCCCAAGCCGCCGCCGGTCTTTTTGGCTACCTTGGCTATGACATGATCCGGCTGGTCGAATATCTGCCCCATGTGAATCCTGACCCTCTGGGCCTGCCTGATGCGGTGATGATGCGCCCCTCGGTTGTGGCCGTGCTGGATGGGGTGAAGGGCGAAGTCACCATCGTCTCCCCCGCTTGGGTGTCCGAGGGCCAGACGGCGCGCGCCGCCTATGCCCAAGCCGCCGAGCGGGTGATGGANGCGGTGCGCGATCTGGAACGCGCCATGCCGCAGACCTCCCGCGATTTGGGAGAGGCCGAAGACGCGCCNGAGTCGGTNAGCAATTTTACCCACGACGGATATAAAGCCGCCGTCGAAAAGGCGCGCGATTANATCAAGGCGGGCGANATCTTTCAGGTGGTGCCNAGCCANCGTTGGGCCCAAGGGTTCACCCAGCCCCCTTTCGCACTTTACCGCAGCCTGCGGCGCACCAACCCCTCGCCCTTCATGTTCTATTTTAACTTCGGCGGCTTCCATGTGGTCGGCGCAAGCCCCGAAATCCTCGTGCGGGTCTTTGGCAACGAAGTCACCATTCGCCCCATCGCCGGCACCCGCAAACGCGGTGCCACGCCGGAGGAAGACCGCGCGCTAGAGGCCGATCTGCTAAGCGATCCAAAAGAACTGGCCGAACACCTGATGCTGCTTGATCTGGGCCGCAACGATGTGGGCCGGGTCGCCAAGATCGGCACCGTGCGCCCCACCGAAGAGTTCATCGTCGAACGCTACAGCCACGTCATGCATATCGTCTCCAACGTGGTCGGTGAGTTGAAACAGGGCTGCGATGCGCTTGATGCCTTCTTTGCCGGGATGCCCGCAGGCACCGTCTCGGGCGCGCCCAAGGTCCGCGCGATGGAGATTATCGACGAGTTGGAACCCGAAAAGCGCGGCGTCTACGGCGGCGGCGTGGGGTATTTCAGCGCGGGCGGCGACATGGACATGTGCATCGCCCTGCGCACGGCGGTGGTGAAGGACGAAACGCTCTACATCCAAGCCGGGGGCGGTGTCGTTTACGACAGCGATCCAGAGGCCGAGTTCATGGAAACCGTCCATAAATCCGGCGCGATCCGCCGGGCTGCAGCCGATGCCGCGCGCTTTGGCGGTAAAGGGAACAACTGACCATGCCGAACCGTGCCCCCTTTCAGATTGCGGGGCATTCCGTTGCCCCCGGCAGCAGCCTTGCGGTCGACCTGCCCGTCTCGATTCTGCCGGATCACACGCCGGTGCATCTGTCGCTTGAGATCTACCACGGAAAACGCCCGGGGCCGACGATGTTCGTCTCTGCCGCCGTGCATGGGGATGAGGTCATCGGCGTTGAGATCACCCGTCGCTTGCTGCGCGCGCCGCAACTCTCTGCCCTGCGTGGCACGCTGATCGTGGTGCCGGTGGTGAACTCTTTCGGTTTTCTCAACCGCTCACGCTACCTGCCCGACCGCCGCGACCTGAACCGCTGCTTCCCCGGCTCGCCTTCTGGCAGTCTTGGCGCGCGGCTGGCGCATATTTTTCTGCAAGAGGTGGTGCTGCGCTGCGACTTTGGTGTGGATCTGCATTCGGCGGCGATCCACCGCACGAACCTGCCGCAGGTGCGCGTCTCGCCCGCTGACAAGGTGACCCAAAAGATGGCGATGGATTTCGGCGCCCCGGTGGTGCTGACCTCGCCGCTGCGCGATGGGTCGTTGCGCGCGGTTGCGGCGCGCGAAGGCACGCCGATTCTGCTTTATGAAGCGGGCGAAGGGCTGCGCTTTGACGAAATGGCTGTGCGTGCGGGGCTTGCCGGGATCCTGCGGGTCATGCGCGGCCAAGACATGCTGCCCGCCAAGGGCATCGCCCGCGCCCGCAGCGCGCCCTATATCTGCACCGCGTCCCATTGGTTGCGCGCCCCAGCTGGCGGGCTGTTGCGGACTTTTCGGGCAGAGGGAGAGACCGTGGCCGAAGGCGAGCTGCTTGCCATTGTGTCGGACCCCTTTGGCAAAGAAGAGGCGGAACTGCTGGCCGATGCGCCGGGCATTCTTATTGGGCGCGCGATCCTGCCTATCGTTAACGAAGGCGACGCGGTCTTTCACCTTGCCAAACTTGGCCCCCGTGCGGCAGAGGCCACGGTTGACGATCTGGTCAATCAGTTGGAGGAAGATCCGCTGTTTGACGAAGACGAGATCATCTAAACCTGCGCGAAGTCATTCCTCGCGCAGCAAGACCGCAGAGATCGGGACCAAAGCCACATCACTGGCCCGGTCCTGCAAGCCCCAAAGCAGCAAGGCCGAGACGGTATCTGGCCGCAGACGGCCCAACATAATGACGGCGCCCTCTTGGCCGGCTTTGAACGCCGCTTGATCNAGNAANCGNCGGATCACNCGCGCNGTCTGNTCCTTNCTGTCNAANTCNCGAAACACCGGATCCGCTGGCACGCCNGCCTTNCGCGCCAGTTTNGGCATGGTGTTGAGCCCTTTNTCNTGCGTNACNAGNCCGTGNCCNGACTGCGCAAGGATATCNGTNACTTGATCGGNCAGCGCNCGGCTGCCTTGAAANCCGCTNTNGGTCCCTTCCAGCACACCGACCACGGGCCCGATCCGGTCGAGCGTGGCGGCAAAGGCGGTCTCGGCGTCGCTTGGCTGTGCGCCCTGCGGCAGATCGACCAGCGCCAAGACCTCAAACCCGGCCTCGCGATAGGTTTCCACCCGTTCCGNCGCGTCCGAGAGGCCGCTGTCGACCGCAAAGCTCAGCGGATAGGGAAAACTGCGCAGCGCGGCCAGCCCGGCGCTGCCCGCGGTGACCGAAGTGCCATCGTCGATCAAGACCACGCTCATCAGCGGCTTGCCCTCGGGCAGCTCACCAGCGAGGCTATTGACCATTACGGGGCGCGGGTCTTCAACTACGATCTCGTCAGCCTCGCCGGGCTCTGCCACGGCTGTCGCGCCGGGGCGGTTGATCACAACGCCCGTGTTGCGGTCAGTCAGCGTAGCTGCCGGTGTGCCGATGGCCGGGCGGCGATCGCCCTCAGGATCGGCGGGTTCTGGATCGACTTCCGCAACTTCCATCTCTTCCAGCGGCTCAGGGCTGTCCGCTTCGGTGGTCTGCGGCTCTAGCGCCGGGGAAGACAGGTCAGATTCAGGCGCTTCATCCTCAACACGAGGCGTCTCTTCGAGCGCGTCGGCCTCAACCTCCGGTTCTTCAACCACGACCTCCTCCGCCGGCAGGGTGATCACCTCTTCTTCCTCCACCTCTGGCGCTTCCATGCCCTGCGGGGCGTCAAAAGCGCCTTCGATATCGGCCACATCCGGCGCAGGCGGCTGTGCAGGTTCGGTGCTGATCGAAAGCTCATCTACAGGCTGCGGCACGCCGGGCGCCATGGCTTGTGGGTTCGGCAGCACCGGCTCTTCCGCGCCGGGAGACCTCGGGGTCTGGCCCTCTGGCGCTGCGGGGGTGCTAAGCCCTTCGGCATCGCCCGTCTCCGGCAAGCTGGCTGAGGTCTGGGTGTCAGGGTCGAGCGCGGCAAGGCTGTCTTGCTNNGGNACATCNGCACGCGGCGCGGGGGCGTTCAACACGGGCGCGGAATCGCGGCTGCGCCCCTGCTCACCTGCATCGGTCACATTGATCCGCGCCGGGGCGGGACCAGAGCCGGGCGCATCACCCACCTGCGGCGGCAAGGGCAAGGGCATCATCAACGACACCGCACCGGCCACACCGATGCACGTCACACCCCCCCAAATCAGCCCGCTCAGAACTCCGCGTGCCATCTGCGCTACTCCTGCTGTCTGCGCCACGGCCAGAAAGCCCGGCGATCCCTCAATTGGCTTGCCCCAAACTCTTGACGATAGGGTTCAAGCCTGAACATGTATGCCAAAACCTATACCGCGCTCCGGCGCGGTTTCTCCAGTCCTAATACAAAGAAATGCCTGCCTGTGCTGCTGCTCATCGATAACTACGACAGCTTTACCTATAACTTGGTCCACTATCTGGGCAGCCTCGGGGCGGATGTGCAGGTGCACCGCAACGACGCGCTCAGCGTGGACGAAGCGATGGCCATGAACCCCGCCGGTATCTTGCTGTCCCCCGGCCCCTGTGACCCTGACCAAGCGGGGATATGCCTAGAGCTGACCCATGCCGCTGCCGAAGCGCGGGTGCCGCTCTTCGGCGTCTGCCTTGGCCATCAGACCCTTGGCCAAGCCTTTGGCGGCAAGGTCGTGCGTGCGGATGACATCGTGCACGGCAAGCTGGGCCAGATGCAACATGAGGGGCGCGGTGTCTTTGCCGGACTGCCCTCGCCCTTCGGGGCCACGCGCTATCACTCGCTGGTGGTGGAACGCGCAAGCCTGCCGGAGTGCCTTGAGATCACCGCCTCGCTCGAAGACGGCACGATCATGGGTCTGCAACACCGCGACCTGCCGATGCACGGCGTGCAATTCCATCCAGAATCGATCCGGTCCGAGCATGGCCACGCCCTGCTGCAAAACTTCCTGAATGAGATGAAGGTCCCGGCATGAGTAGCGCGCTGAAACCCTTGCTTGACGCCGCTGCCAACGGGCCGCTCACCTCGGATCAAGCTGTGGAGGCCTTTGAAATCCTCTTCGAAGGCGAAGCCACGCCAAGCCAGATCGGTGGCTTTCTCATGGCCCTGCGCACGCGCGGCGAAACGGTCACCGAATATGCCGCCGCCGCAAAGGTCATGCGCAGCAAATGCAACGCCGTGCGCGCGCCCGAAGGGGCAATCGACATTGTCGGCACGGGCGGCGATGGCAAGGGGACGCTAAACATCTCAACCGCCGCTGCCTTTGTGGCCGCGGGTGCAGGCGCGGTCGTGGCAAAACATGGCAACCGCAACCTCAGCTCGAAATCCGGCGCTTCCGACGCGCTGTCGCAGCTTGGCATCAACGTCATGGTCGGCCCTGCGGTGGTCGAGCGTGAATTGGCCGAGGCGGGCATCGGTTTCATGATGGCCCCCATGCATCACCCCGCCGTCGCCCATGTCATGCCCACAAGGTCCGAGCTTGGCACCCGCACGATCTTTAACATCCTCGGCCCGCTCACCAATCCCGCCGGGGTAAAGCGCCAGTTGACCGGCGCCTATACCCGTGACCTGATCGAACCAATGGCGCTGACGCTGAAACAGCTCGGCTCTGAAAAAGCGTGGCTCGTGCACGGGTCCGACGGCACGGATGAACTGACGATCACCGGCGTTAGCTGGGTCGCCGCACTGGAAGACGGCGTGGTTAACTTGCGCGAATTGCACCCCGAAGACGCGGGCCTGCCGGTCCATCCGTTCGAGGCCATCGCCGGGGGTGAGCCTGCCGAGAACACCAAACATTTCAATGCCCTGCTCGATGGTGTTCCATCGGGTTACCGCGACGCTGTGTTGCTCAACGCGGCCTCCGCCTTGGTCGTAGCGGATGTGGCCCCCGATTTGAAAACCGGCGTCGAAATGGCTCGTGAAAGCATCGACAGCGGCACAGCGCGTGACCGGATCGAAAAAGTGGCGCGCATCAGCCAGTCTAAATGACACCACCAAGCCTCAGCGCGCTTGGCGAATGGGCCGAACTGCCCTTTTTCGCTGCGGACTGGCCGCGTATCGCCGAACAGCTAGCTGCCGAGCCGCGTGAGATTTTGCCGCCGGCTCCCAAGATATTCGCGGCACTTGAACACCTTCAACCCGCAGCGGTGGAGGTGGTGATCCTCGGCCAAGACCCCTATCCCACGCCCGGCCATGCGCAGGGCTATGCCTTCTCAGCCGAGCCTTACGTGCGTCCGATACCGCGTTCTCTTTCCAATATCTTCAAAGAGTTACACGACGATCTTGGTCCACCCCCTGAAGACCCCGATCTGCGGTTCTGGGCCGATCAAGGCGTCTTGTTGTTGAACGACGTCCTAACCGTTCCAGCGGGCTCTGCGAACGAACATGTGAAACTCGGCTGGCAAACGCTGACCGCTCAGGTCCTGGCCCGCCTCTCAGATCGCCCCCGCGCCTATCTGCTCTGGGGCGCCCATGCGCAGAAGGCCGCGGCGCAGGTTGACCCGGTGCAAAACCTCAAGATCGAGACACCGCACCCATCGCCGCTTTCCGCTCGCCGCGGCTTCTTTGGCTCGCGCCCCTTCAGCCGGGTGAATGACTGGTTGCAGGGCCAAGGCAAGCCCGGCATACATTGGACAAAGCCGTGAGGATGCCATGACCGCCACTATTCTGGAAAAAATCAAAGCCTATAAGCTGGAAGAAATCGCCGCTGCCAAGGCCGAAAAGTCGCAGGCTGACATGGAGGCCGCCGCCCGTGCAGCACCGCCCGTGCGCCCCTTTGCGCAGCGCCTGCACGAAGCTTCCCGCGAGGGCTATGGCCTGATTGCCGAGATCAAGAAAGCCAGCCCGTCGAAAGGGTTGATCCGAGAAGATTTCGAACCCGCCGCCCTTGCCCGTGCCTATGCCGCAGGCGGCGCGACCTGCCTATCGGTTTTGACCGACACGCCGAGTTTCCAAGGTGCAAAAGAGTTTTTGGTCGATGCCCGCGCGGCCTGCGATCTTCCGGTGCTGCGCAAGGATTTCCTTTACGACCCCTATCAAGTNGCCGAAGCGCGNAGCCTTGGNGCGGANTGCATTCTNATCATCATGGCNTCTGTNTCNGATGCGCAGGCCGCNGAGTTGGAGCAAGCCGCNCAGGACTGGGGCATGGATGCGCTGATCGAAGTGCATGACGCCGCAGAACTGGCCCGTGCCGAAAAGCTTACGAGCCGGATGATTGGGATTAATAACCGCAATCTCAATACCTTCGAGACCTCTCTTGGCGTGACACGTCAACTTTCGGAAGCGGTGCCGCCCGATCGGATGCTGGTCTGCGAATCNGGCCTCTACACCCCNGCNGACCTCGCNGATATGGCGNTTTANGGCGCGCGCNGTTTCTTGATNGGCGAAAGCCTTATGCGGCAGGAAGATGTCGAACAGGCCACCCGCGATCTGTTGGCGAGTCCACTCGTCCCCGGAGGTATGTGATGGCGCTGACCCACTTTGATGCTGAAGGCGACGCGCATATGGTTGATGTCTCTGACAAGGCCGTGACCTCCCGCGTGGCCAAGGCCGAGAGCTACATCAAGATGGCTTCAGAAACGTTTGACATCATTACCGAAGGACGCGCGAAGAAGGGTGACGTTCTGGGCGTCGCACGGCTTGCGGGGATCATGGCGGCCAAGCGTACGGCGGATCTAATCCCGCTTTGCCACCCATTGCCGATTACAAAAGTCAGTGTTGATCTAACGCCCGACGCCACCCTACCGGGCATTCGGATCTCGGCCACCGTCAAGACAACCGGTCAAACGGGCGTTGAGATGGAAGCCCTCACCGCCGCCTCCGTTACCGCGCTCACAGTCTATGACATGGCGAAAGCGGTAGATAAGGCGATGGAAATTGGTGGCACGCGGGTCACATTGAAAGACGGTGGCAAATCAGGCCGTTATGAGGCGACATGATCAGCGTTGAAGCGGCAATGGAGGCTGTTTTAGACCTCGTCACCCCGCTAGAAACTGAAGAAATCGCTCTGCGGGCTGCCAATGGCCGCGTCTTGTCACAACCCGTGGTGGCGCAGCGCAGCCAACCGCCCTTTGCCGCCTCCTCTATGGACGGCTACGCACTGCGCCGGGCTGAGGTTGAGCCGGACGCGATGTTTAAGGTGGTTGGCGAGGCCGCGGCGGGCCATGGTTACACAGGGACGCTCCGCGCCGGGCAAGCCATCCGCATATTCACTGGCGCACCCATCCCCGATGGGGCCGATTTCGTGTTGATCCAAGAGGATGTCACCCGGCGCGGCAACCTTATCACCCTTGGCCACCGCATTGATGACAAAGACAATATCCGCCCTGCGGGGGGTGATTTCACCCAAGGCGAAGAGCTCACTGCTCCGCGCATTCTGCGCCCTGCAGACGTGGCGTTGCTCGCCGCGATGAACGTGGCGAGAGTGCCCGTCACCCGCAAACCCGCCATCGCGATCCTCGCCACAGGCGATGAATTGGTGCAACCGGGCGAGAGCCCCGGCCTTGACCAAATCATCGCCTCCAACAGCTACGGCCTTGCCGCGATGTTCGAGGGTGCAGGCGCCGAGGTGCGTATGCTGCCCATCGCGCGCGACACGGCGGCCTCGCTCAAACAAGCCTTCGCCTTGGCCCGCGGCGCGGACCTTATTGTCACGATCGGCGGCGCTTCGGTGGGCGATCACGACCTAATTGCGCCGGTCGCGGCAGAGCTCGGCATGCAGCAGGCTTTTTACAAGGTCGCCATGCGCCCGGGCAAGCCCCTGATGGCAGGCAAGATCGGAGCTTCAGCAATGATCGGTCTGCCGGGAAACCCAGTCTCAGCAATGGTTTGCGGGGCGGTCTTCGTGTTGCCGATGCTGCGGCGGATGTTGGGGTTGCAAGACGTACAAGCCCCCCTGCGCAATGCGCCCCTCGGGCGCGGCATTGGCCCAAATGGACCGCGAGCGCACTATATGCGAGCTCAGCTTCGGGATGGGGCGCTTTATCCGGATGATCGTCAGGATTCATCCCTTCTGTCCGTCTTGGCGCAGGCGGATGCTTTGATGGTTCGTCCGCCCGCGGATCCAGCAAGGAATGCCGGGGATATACAGCAGTACATTTTGATTTAACGCCCGCAGCGGTTGACACAAAACAAGAACATCACTAGAACAAAAGCAATAAAAGCTTCAGGGGCCGTGCGATGCTGACCAAAAAACAACTCGATTTGCTTTCTTTCATTCACCAGCGCGTGCAGCGCGACGGCGTCCCGCCGAGTTTTGATGAGATGAAGTTGGCACTCGATCTGCGGTCAAAATCTGGCATTCACCGTTTGATCACGGCACTAGAAGAACGCGGATTTATTCGGCGCCTTGCCCATCGTGCCCGCGCGATCGAAGTGGTCAAACTCCCGGAAAGCCTCGGCGGTGCGCCCGGTTTTGCCCCGCGCGTGATTAACGGAGATCGCCCCGACACCCCGCCGCCGCCCGCAGCACAATCGGTCACGGCGCAACACGCCTTTGATGTGCCGGTCATGGGCCGGATCGCTGCCGGTGTTCCGATTGAGGCGATCTCACAAGTCTCGCACAGCGTCACGGTTCCGGGTGGGATGATCGCCGGTCAAGGCGAGCATTATGCGCTTGAAGTACGGGGCGACTCGATGATTGAGGCGGGCATCAATGATGGCGACATCGTGGTGATCCGGGAGACAGCTGTGGCCGACAACGGTGATATCGTGGTCGCGCTGGTCGAGGATCAAGAGGCGACGCTGAAACGTTTCCGTAGGCAGGGGTCTTCGGTCGCGTTGGAAGCGGCAAACGCGGCCTATGAAACCCGCGTACTGCCTTCGGATAAGGTTAAGGTTCAGGGTCGACTGGTGGGGTTGATCCGCACCTACTGACGCTTTGGCCTGCTGTTCCACAAACGCAGGCCGGCACGGTCCCTAGCGGTGGTGATTTGCCAACCCTGGGACGATTTGGTTAGCGCCAGTGCGCCGGTTTCACGTAGGCGAACGGGATCATAGATTGGGCAGCCCCAAGCCTGGGCTGCCTTTATCTCGACAGATGCCACCACGATATCTTCCGGCTGACAGCCGGTAAATGCGGCGACCGCCCGTTTTCCTGAAAGGTGGATAATTCTATCCTCTTGCGCGGCCCACCTTTGAGCGGCCATGGCCTGATCAACGCCGTCGCCGTCATTTTCCAACCAATTGCGGGCAACAAATCCAGCGCCCCTCTCTTTGCTGAGCGCCCTGCCCGCCGGGGTCATTACACCCACCAACGTCCCAGTATCAGCGACAAGCACATCGGGGCGCGTGGCCCCCTGCCAAAGGGCGAAGGACAGCAGCATCGCGGGCCCGCCCAACCAGCGCATGCGGCCTTGCCACAGGATGAGCCATAGAAATCCAAGCGACAGAAGCGGCAGCACCCATCCCCCCGGCCCCGGCACGAAACTGCGCGCGCCGGGCAGATGCGCCACCAGATCCGCGACCGATAGTATCCACCTCAGGCCGAGCCCCATCGCCCAAAGCGGCAGCCCCTCGCCCCCTATGGGCGCGAGGATGGCGGCCAGCACGGCGGCGGGAATGACCAAGACGCCCATCAACGGGACCGAAAGCAGGTTTGCCACCAGCCCGTAATGTGCGACCGTGTTAAAATGCGCGGCGGAGATTGGCGCGGTGGCGAAACCCGCAACGGCTGAGGAGATCACGATAGCAGCGACCGGGCGCAGGCGCTTGGGGATGACCTCACCCTCGAAGTCGCGCATCCAGCCAAAGACTGCGACAAGCGCAGTGGTCGCGGCGAATGACATCTGGAACCCCGGCCCCATCAGCGCCTCGGGGCGCAGGGTCAGCACGATAATCCCCGCCACGGCGACGGCCCGCAACGAAATCGCCCGCCGCCCGATCATCAGCGCGCACAGGGCGACGGCGCACATAATATAGGCCCGCTCGGTCGCGACATTCCCGCCCGAAAGCGCGAGATAGCCGGTTGCGGCGATAAGAGCAGCCGCCGCCGCGATGCTGCGGCTGGGCCAGCCTGTGGCCGATACCGGATGCAGAGCAAGGATCAACCGCGCCGCGCCAAAGACGACCGCGCTAAGCAGCCCCATGTGCAGTCCTGAGATCGCCAATAGATGCGCCAGATTGCTGCTGCGCAGGTTTTGCAGCGCGGCTTGCGAAATGGCGCTGCGGTCGCCGGTGGTGATGGCGGCGGCAAAACCGCCAATGTCTCCGGGCAGATGCGCGCGGACCCGTGCCGATGCGGCCATGCGCAGCCGAAACAGGGCCAGATCGGGGTCCCTTTCGGCTGGTTCTGCGATCCCCAATAGCGGCACCCGGGCATAACCGACCGCACCCAGCCCCGCGAACCAAGCGTGGCGCTGAAAATCAAATCCGCCGGGTTCAACCGGGCCCGCGGGCGGCGACAGATGGGCCGTGGTCATCACCAGCATGCCCGGCTTGGGCGCAACCCCGCCGGGGAGTTTCGAGTGGAGCGAGACCCGGACTCGGCTCGGCGTCCGCGCGGGCGGCACCCGCTCCAACCGGACCTGATCAAGCGTGATACGCGGCGCATCCGATTGGCTGCGGTCAAGCGCCACGACGCGTCCTTCGACAGCGCCGTAGTAGCGCCAGCCGAGCACGGGGGCGCTCATCGAATGCGCCCGAAACGCCGCGAGGAGCAAACCCAGCAGAACCAAGGCCACACCGACCGCGAAGGGTGCAGTGACCTCAGGCAATGCCCGCGCCACAACCGCCAACGCGGCGGCGGCGAGTGCGGTGGCCCATAGCAAAGCTGCCGAAGGCTCCGCCGCCAGCGAAAAATACCATCCGATCCCCAAAGCGAGGCACACCGGCACCCAGCCGAACAGATGCCCCCGCTGGCGCAGCATCACGGTGCTGAACTGGTTCCAAAGGCCCATGCTTGCCCCCGCGGATCGCACTGGGTAGACAGACGTCAAATCCTAGGACCGGTAGGGTTACCAAACGGTAAACGCCGCTCCGAGCACAATATCTCTGACCGAAAGGCCCACCGCCATGAACGCCCCTGTTGTGACCCGTTTCGCCCCGTCTCCTACCGGGTTCTTGCACATCGGCGGGGCGCGTACCGCCCTATTTAACTGGCTCTATGCCCGTGGCCGTGGGGGTAAATTCCTGCTGCGCATCGAAGACACCGACCGCGCGCGGTCCACTCCAGAGGCGACGAAAGCGATTCTCGCCGGCATGTCCTGGCTGGGCCTAGATCACGATGGCGAAATCGTCAGCCAGTTCGAAAACGCCCCCCGCCATGCCGAAGTGGCGAACGAGCTGCTTGCGGCGGGCAAAGCCTATAAATGTTTCGCTTCCCAAGACGAAATCACCGCCTTCCGCGAGGCGGCCAAGGCCGAGGGGCGCAGCACGCTCTACCGCTCGCCCTGGCGCGACGCCGATCCGGCAAGCCACCCCGACGCGCCCTACGTGGTCCGCATCAAGGCGCCGCTGGAAGGCACCACCGTGATCCGCGATCAGGTGCAGGGGGATGTGACCATCCGCAACGATCAGCTTGACGATATGATCCTGCTCCGCTCGGACGGTACACCGGTTTATATGCTCGCCGTGGTGGTGGACGATCACGATATGGGCGTGACCCATGTGGTGCGCGGCGACGATCACCTCAACAATGCCGCCCGTCAGATGATGATCTATGAGGCGATGGGTTGGGACGTGCCGGTCTGGGCGCATATCCCGCTGATCCACGGCGCGGACGGCAAGAAGCTGTCGAAACGTCACGGGGCCTTGGGGGCGCAGGAATATCAGGTAATGGGCTACCCGGCAGCGGGGATGCGCAACTACCTTGCCCGGCTGGGGTGGAGCCATGGGGATGACGAATTTTTTACCGATACACAGGCCCAAGAGTGGTTCGACCTTGACGGCATCCGCAAAAGCCCCGCGCAATTCGACCTGAAAAAGCTCGAAAATCTTTGCGGCCAGCATATCGCGCAGGCCGATGATGCCGCGCTGCGGCGCGAAATCGAAGCCTATCTGGAGGCCGCAGGTCAGCCTGCCCTTACGGCACCCCAAGCCGAGGGTTTGGAGCGGGCGATGTATTGCCTCAAAGATCGCGCGAAGACATTCCCGGAACTGCTTGAAAAAGCGACCTTTGTCTTAGCCGAGCGCCCGATCACCCCGGATGAGAAGGCCGCAAAGAACCTCGATACGGTATCCCGTGGCATACTGTCGGAATTGACGCCGCAATTGCAAAATGCTAGCTGGAACAAAGAAACGCTGGAGGAGGTACTGAACGGCTTTGCTGCCGCGCATGACACCAAATTTGGCAAGCTGGCGGGGCCGCTTCGGGCGGCTTTGGCTGGCAGGGCAGTCACCCCATCGGTTTTTGACATGATGTTGGTGCTGGGGCGCGATGAGACCCTTGCCCGACTGACGGACGCCGCGGCCTAAGTTTTGGTTCACCACTTCTTTGGGCGGCAGGTATAACTGAACGGGACAGCCCCATTTGGGGCTAGGCCCAGACGGCGGGGAGCATCTCCGCAGCCTACATTCGGGAAGGGATTTCATGACCAATAACAATAAAACCGCAACGCTGACGATCGACGATCAGAGCTTTGAGCTGCCGATTCACAGCCCCACCGACGGCCCCGATGTTGTCGACATCCGCAAGCTTTACGCTCAAGCGGGTGTCTTTACCTACGACCCGGGTTTTACCTCGACCGCTGCTTGCGACAGCACGATCACCTTTATTGACGGTGACGAGGGCGTGTTGCTGCACCGTGGCTACCCGATCGAGCAATTGGCGAGCAAATCGCATTACCTCGAAGTTTGCTACCTGTTGCTTTACGGTGAACTGCCCTCCCCCAAGGCGCTTGAAGATTTCGAATGCTTGGTGACCAACCACACCATGCTGCACGAGCAGATGATGAACTTCTTCCGTGGGTTCCGTCGCGACGCGCATCCGATGGCAATCATGGTGGGCGTGGTCGGCGCGATGTCGGCCTTCTATCACGACAGCACCGACATCAACGACGAGCACCAGCGCGAAGTCGCGACGATCCGTCTGATTGCCAAGATGCCGACCATCGCGGCGATGGCCTATAAATACACCATCGGCCAACCCTTCGTCTATCCGCGCAACGATCTGGACTATGCCTCGAACTTCCTGCGCATGTGCTTTGCCGTTCCGGCCGAAGACCATGAGGTAAACCCGATCCTGAGCCGCGCGATGGACCGGATCTTTACCCTCCACGCGGACCACGAGCAGAACGCCTCGACTTCCACGGTGCGCTTGGCGTCTTCTTCGGGCGCCAACCCCTTCGCTTGTATCGCTGCTGGCATCGCCTGCCTCTGGGGTCCGGCGCATGGTGGTGCAAACCAAGCCTGCCTCGAGATGCTCAAGGAAATCGGCACGCCCGATCGCATTCCTGAGTTCATCGCCCGCGCCAAAGACAAGAACGACCCGTTCCGCCTGATGGGTTTTGGCCACCGCGTTTACAAAAACCACGACCCGCGCGCGACCGTGATGAAGGAAAGCGCCGACGAAGTTCTGGAACTGATGGGGGTCGAGAACAACCCGATCCTTCAGGTCGCCAAGGAACTCGAAAAAGCTGCGTTGGAAGATCCGTATTTCGCGGAGAAGAAGCTTTTCCCGAACGTCGACTTCTACTCGGGCATCATTCTCGAAGCTATGGGCTTCCCCACATCGATGTTCACCCCGATCTTCGCGCTCGCGCGGACCGTGGGCTGGATCTCGCAGTGGAAAGAGCAGATCAGCGATCCGCAGCTTAAAATCGGTCGTCCGCGTCAGCTTTACCTTGGTGAAGACAAGCGCGACTACGTCGACATCGAGAACCGCTGAACCAACCGACAGTAACATCGCAAGCGCCCCGCATTTCCGGGGCGTTTCGCATTTTGCCCCAGCCCTGCAAACGGCACCCGCATGGGACGTTGTTGACCCTAGGGCAACAATGGAGATGCAAAGCGGTGTGCGAATACCCCGGCTCCGAATCGCGAAAATTAACGCCACTTCTCGCGACGTATGTAATGGGTCCGAAAAACAGTGAATGTTTCCAAGCGTTTTGCCAGTTGCGAAACACCGAGCCGCAAATTACGGCCAAATTACGGCACTGTTTCGCCCCGCGTGACAATGGCCCAGTCCCGCTTGACGGGAATCCCCCCGGGGCGATACCCTCACATCAAGAGGCCTTTTCGGGGTGGGAAAGGCATTATCGCGGCACTGCATTGAGGGATTTCCCCTCTCGCGGTCCGGCTGGAGTCCGCCCCAAAGGTAGATGATATTTGGCAGCTAGCAGCCCGCCCGCGACGAAGGAAAGCACGATGACCGGATCAGAACGGACCAAAGGGCTTCGCTGGGACTGCGCCACCGGTCTGACGCCCGCCAAGACCAGTGAAATCCCCGGCCCTCAGGGTGCACTGGTGCCCGACACGCTGCATGATTGCGATCAGATTGCGGTGGTCTATGACAAGGGCCAGACCCCGCCGCGGATCACCATCGCGCAGGTGTCGAANTCCGTGCATACGGTTTTGGCGGATGGGGTCGCGGTGGCGGTGGTGGCGCGGGCCNATGGCCCGGCACCTTCGGCAAGCGATGTGCTTTTGGTCGAGCGGAGCTGCTAGCCTTACNGNCCCTGAAACTTNGGGCTGCGCTTTTGNGTAAAGGCCNTGACCCCTTCGGCGAAATCNTGTGACTTTCCGCAGCGGCCCTGCGCCTCGGCNTCCAGCGACAGTTGATCCTCCAACCCATTGTCCCAAGACGCGCGGATCGCTTTCTTGGCCTCTGCATAGGCCGCTGTNGGNCCNGCGGCCANTTGNGNGGCCTTNGCGCGCCAATGGGCGTCGAATTCNGCATCCGGTACGGCTTGCCAGATCATGCCCCANTCATCGGCCTGCCGCGCNGTGATCTTATCGGCGAAAAGGGCCGCGCCCATCGCCTTGGCCATGCCCATCTGGCGCGGCAGCGCATAGGTGCCGCCCGCGTCAGGGATCAAGCCAATGCGGGTGAAAGCCTGCATGAAATAAGCGCTCTCACTGGCAAAGACGACATCGGCGGCCAACGCGATATTCGCCCCCGCCCCCGCTGCCGGGCCGTTCACGGCGGCGATGGTCGGCACGGGGCAGTTGATGATGGCGCGCAGCAGCGGGGCATATTCTTCGCGCAGTGTTTTCTCCAGATCGGCGACGCCGCCTGCCCGGTCGGCCAAGTCCTGCCCCGAGCAAAAGGCCCGGCCCGCCCCCGTCAGGACCACGACCCGCGCCGCGCGCCCGCCTTCGGTCACCGCATGTGTCAGCTCCGCCCGCATTTGGGTGGTCAGCGCATTCATCTTGTCGGCGCGGTTCAGCGTGATCAGCGCGACATCATCGGTCAGCGCATAGGTGATCGTTTCATAGTCCATCTTGCTATCCTTGATTGCTTGGCCGCAGCATATCAAAGCAAGTTGCCACTGCCAGTGCAACGGGGCGTCAGCGGTCGAGAATATCGCGCAGGCGGGCTTCTTCCTCGGGCGAGAGTGGGGCCTCGGTCGGGGTTTTGCTGCGCGCACGGCCACGCAGATAGACCACCCCGAGCCCTCCGGCCAACAAAAGCATCAGCGGCCCCGCACCCCACAGCAGCCAATTGGCCCCCGTGGCCTGCGGGTTAAGCAGGACATATTCACCGTAGCGGTCGACGATGAAATCCACCGCTTCCTCATCGCTGTCGCCTGCCACTAACCGTTCGCGCAGCAAGATGCGCAGATCGCGCGCAAGGCTTGCGTTGCTCTCATCGATGCTTTCGTTACGGCAAACGAGGCAGCGCAGACCTTGGCTCAGCTCCCGCGCGCGGGCCTCCAATGCGGGATCGTCCAACACCTCGTCAGGCTGCACCGCCCATAGGGGGCTGGCGAGCAGAGTCAGGATCAGCAGCAGTCGCTTCATTCCGCAGGCACTCCCGCAGGTTGCTTGCGTGCGCCCGCCGCGACACGGAAACGCCGGTCGCTCAGGCTCAGTACCCCGCCAAGCGCCATCAGCGCACAACCGATCCAAATCCAATTGGTCATCGGTTTGATATAGGTCCGCACAGCCCAACCGCCGCCGTCCTGCGCATCGCCGATCACCACATAGATGTCCCGGGCGAGGTTATAATCGATCGCCGCCTCGGTCGTCGGCATCTGCGCCACGGGGTAGAACCGCTTTTCAGGCCGCAGGGTCGAGATCACATCGCCCTCCTGCGCCAGCGTGATCTCAGCCATAGTGCTGAGGTAGTTCGGCCCCCTGACTTCACTCACGTTGCGGAGGGTCAGCGTGTAGCTGCCCACGTCAAAAGGCTCATCAATCCGGGCCACGCGGATGTCATCCACGGCCCAAGCCATCAGCCCCGCGATCCCGGCCATGGTGATGCCCAGCCCGCCATGCGCCGTGGCCTTGCCCCAATCAGCGCGCGGCAGACGCCGTAGACGGCGCAACTTACCCGGGCCGCGGCCCAAACGCTGCATCACATCCACCGCGGTGCCCATCAGCAGCCATGCCCCAAGGAACATGCCCACAGGCCCCAACAGCCCGCGTCCGGACTGCATGGCAAAGGCCAAGCCCCCAAGCGCCAGCGCCAAGAGGAAGACATAGCGCAGCGGGTATAGTGCGCGCATGATCTTGGCACGTTTCCACGGCATCGCGCTGCCGATCGGCAGGATCAGTCCAAGCGCTACCATGAAAGGAGTAAATGCAGCGTTAAAGAATGGCGGTCCGACACTGAGTTTGCGGTCAAGGAACATCTCGGCCACCAGCGGCCACATGGTGCCCACGAAAACGACGAAACAGGCCACAGCCAGCAGCAGATTGTTCACCACCAAGGCGGTCTCACGGCTCAAAAGGCCAAAGACGCCCTTAGCCTCAAGCGCCGATGCGCGCAACGAGTAGAGCACCAGCGCCCCGCCGGTGAAAGACCCCAGAATGGCCAGAATAAAGACCCCGCGCTCAGGGTCGTTGGCAAAGGCATGGACGGAGGTCAGCAGACCAGAACGCACGATAAAGGTGCCGATCAGCGAGAAACCGAAAGCAAGGATCGCCAGCAGGATGGTCCAGCTTTTCAAGCTCTCGCGTTTTTCCACCACAATCGCCGAATGCAGCAGCGCCGCCGCCAAGAGCCAGGGCATGAAGCTCGCATTTTCGACCGGATCCCAGAACCAGAAACCGCCCCAGCCAAGCTCATAATAGGCCCACCAAGACCCGAGCGCGATGCCGATGGTCAGAAACACCCAAGCCGCCAGTGTCCAAGGCCGCACCCACCGGCCCCACGCCGCATCCACGCGCCCTTCGATCAGCGCCGCCACGGCAAAGCTGAAGGCCATGCTGAGGCCAACATAGCCGAGATAGAGAAATGGCGGATGGAAGGCCAGACCGGGGTCTTGCAGCAGCGGGTTCAGGTCTTGGCCATCAAAGGGCGGCGTGCCCATGCGCAAGAAAGGGTTCGAGGTGAAAAGGATAAACGCCAGAAAAGCCACGCCAATCGCGGCTTGGACCGAGAGCACCCGCGCGCGCAACCGCGGCGGCAGATTGCCGCCAAACCACGCGGCCATGGCCCCGAAAAGCGCCACGATCAGCACCCACAGCAGCATCGAGCCTTCGTGGTTGCCCCATGTCCCGCTGATCTTATACAGCATCGGTTTGGCGGAATGGCTGTTGGCCACCACCAGTTGCAGGCTAAAATCCGAGGTAATGAAGGCCCACATCAGCGCGCCAAAGGACAGCGCAATTAGGATGAACTGCGCCGCCGCCGCCGGTTCAGCCACCGCCATCCAGCCCGCGCGGCCCCGCCAAGCGCCCCACATCGGCACCACCATCTGTACAAGGGCCACGCCAAAGGCGAGCACAAGCGCGAAATGTCCAAGCTCTGTAATCATGGGGCGGACTATAGGGGGTCTAAGCCCCCTAAGCCATGGCAAATCAAACCTAGGAAACGGTCAATCGGTCGCAGTCAGGCGCGGCTGCGGCGCCATGCGTCTAGGGCCGCGTTGTCCGACGGTGAGACCACAGCGAGCGCCAAGCGNCTGTCNGCACCCGTGTCGGCCACATGGGGGCTATCTGCGCGCAACGCGCGCAGGGTCTCGATATTCTCCACCACCTGCGGCACCCGCGCGATGGTGCCCACGATGGCGCGCTGAAACTCCTGCGATTTCATCTGCTGCCGCGCCCCGAAGTAGAAGGACACGATCACGCCCAACAGCCACCAAAGCGGCTCTGGCACCAGCGCGATGCCCTGCATCCGTTCGGCAAACCACAAAGGGTTAACCATTGCCGTAACGAACAGCCCCAAGGTGCCGAGCGCAAGCATCGGGCGGGGCAAACGGTTGATCCCATCCATGAAGCGGTCAAAGCCGCCCTGCCGCGCTTGAGCGAACTCCGCCCCATATTGCGCTATCGCTTGGCCCTGCACCGCATGGGCACGCTGCGCCCCGGCCTCGGCATTCTCGCGAAACACTTCGACCGTGTCGCGGATGACATTGCGCTCGCCGCCGAAAACCGTCGTAAAGATACGTTCGATCAGTCCCATTGTGCCACCCTCCGTGCGAAATCTGCGTCGCTCATGTGATATTGCGGTGCGATGAACTCTTCGGCGCGCCGGATCCAGCCGCCCTTGCCGCCTGCCCGGCTGCGCGCGTATTTGCGGCTGGCGGGGCGGCGGTCCGCAAGGCGGAAGTAGTAGTTGCGCCGCGCGATACCGTAGGCGTCGACCAGATGATCAGGGGCGGCCTGCCATGCGGCTTGGGCGGCGCGGATCGTCTGCGGCCCGATGGCACCATCAACCGCGATCTCTTGCCCCATCTCGCGCAGCAAGCTTTGCAGGATCTTCACCGCATTGCTGCCCGCATTAACATACATGTCAAAAACGCTCGGCTGCAACGGCGCGGGCAATTCCGCGATGCGCGGGGCGTTGAAGTAATGTCTGACAAAGATATCCACCGCCTGCGCGCGGCTAAGGCGGCGCACATCGGCCACATTGACCGCCCCATCACCGGTCAGGTCCAGCCCCAATCGGCGCATGGTATGGATCGTCACCCCGAATTTGGTCGCCCCGCCGGGGTCATCGGGGTCATTCACAAAGCCGCCCTCCCGGGCGACGATGGCGCTGGCGATCTCTCGAACGGTCTGCATCGCGGGCTCTCCTGTCTTGCGTGCAAACAGGCTCGGCCGGATGGGTTAACGGGGCCTCAGCCCCGCGTGCGTTGCACGCAGATCAGCCTTCGGGCTCGCGGTAGACGCCCTGCTCTTTCAGCGCGTCCGTCACTTCCTTGGGCATGTAAGTCTCGTCATGTTTGGCAAGGATTTCAGAGGCTTCGAAAGTCCCATCGATATAACGCCCGGTGCCGACCATGCCTTGGTTCTCTTCAAACAGATCAGGCAGCACCCCGGTAAAGACCACCGGCACCGAGGCCCCGCCATCGGTCACGGCAAAGCGAATCTGTTCGCCCTGCCCGCGCTTCAGTGACCCTTCCTCGACCAGCCCGCCAATGCGGAACACCTCTGCCGGGCCGGGCGGTTCGGCGATGACTTGGCTCGGCGCGCGAAAATAGTTGATCCCGTCGCGCAGGGCATAGCCGATCAAGGCGGTGGACAGCACCAAGGCCACCGCTGCCACCGCGATGATCTGGATCCGGCGCTGTTTCTTGAGGCTCTTCATGGGAACAGCGGGGCCATCATCAGCCCCTCGGTTTCCGGCAGGCCGAGCATCAGGTTCGCGTTCTGCAACGCCTGGCCGCTGGAGCCTTTGGTCAGNTTATCGAGCGCCGCGACCACTGTCGCCCGCCCGGTCTGACGGTCAGCGACCACGCCGATATGGCAGAAGTTCGAGCCGCGCACATGCCGGGTGCTGGGCGCTTCGCCGAAGGGNAGNACCTCGATAAAGGGCTCNTCTGCATANGCNTTNTGCANCGTCTCATNGATGACCTGCGCGTCGCCTTTGACATAGCAGGTCGCCAGAATGCCGCGGTTTGCGGGCACCAGATGCGGGGTGAACTGCACCTGCACGGGCCGCCCGGCAATGGCCGAGAATTCCTGATCAAACTCCCCCAAATGGCGGTGCGTGCTGCCAAGCGCATAGGCGTGATAGCCCTCGCTCAATTCCGCATGCAGCAGGTTTTCCTTGAGCGAGCGCCCCGCACCGGAGACGGCGCATTTCAGGTCGAGGATGATGTCATCCAGATCAATCACCCCCGCCGCAATCAGGGGGCGCAGGGCAAACTGCCCCGTGGCCGCGTTGCAGCCCGTTCCCGCCACCAGACGCGCGGCGGCGATTTCCGCGCGGTAGAATTCGGTGAGCCCATACACCGCCTCTTTCTGCACATCGACAGCCGCGTGTTTGTTGCCGTACCATTTGGCATAATCCTCAGGGTCGCGCAGGCGGAAATCGGCGGAAAGGTCGACGATCTTCAGATCTTTGGGCAGGGCCGCGATCACCTCTTGGCTGGTCTTATGCGGCAGCGCGCAGAAACACAGATCAATCTGGGAAAAGTCGATTTCTTCGATCGTGACCAGCGCCGGAAGATCAAGATGGCGCAGATGCGGAAACACCTCGGCCATAGATTGCCCCGCCTTGGAGTTCGCCCCCAAAGCGGTGATTTTCATCGAAGAATGGCCAGCGATCAGCCGGATGAGTTCTGCCCCGGTATAGCCGGAGGCGCCAAGAATGGCGATGTTCTGGGTCATGGTCTGTCCCCTTGTTCGGAACGAAGTATAATTGGAGTTCAGGCGGCGGTGAATGTGATCTGTCGTCGCAGGAACTGCGTCGCACGGTCGCTCACCCGGGCGGGATCGCCGGTGGTGAGAAACGCCGCCTCGCCACTGCCCATCATATTGGGGTGCCGCTCAAGATAATCCGCCAATGAATCCGCCACCAACTCGGCTTGGCTAAACACTTTGACCTGCCCGCCCAAGGCCGCCTGAAACGCTTCCTGCATCAGTGGGTAATGGGTGCAGCCCAAGATCGCGGCGTCGGGGTTGGGCATCTTGCGTTTCAACGCATCGACGTGGCTGCGCACCAGCGCTTCGGCGAGGATCATATCGCCCTCTTCGATGGCATCGACCACCCCGCCGCAGGCTTGAGCTTCGACATCCACCCCGATGGCGCGGAAGGACAGTTCACGCTGAAAGGCACGGCTTGCCACCGTCGCGGGTGTGGCGAAAAGCGCCACATGGTTCACCGCTACTTCGCGCGGCGGGGAATTGTCGCCCCACTGGCGTTCGGTCATCGCCTCGATCAGTGGCACAAAGACGCCCAGCACCCGTTTGTCGCGCGGGATCCAGCCCTCTTGCATCCGGCGCAGCGCAGCGGCCGAGGCAGTGTTACAAGCAAGAATCACCAGATCGCAGCCCGCATCAAACAGCCGCTGCACGGCGGCACAGGTCAGCGCATAGATATCATCGGCATTGCGCACGCCGTAGGGCGCATGGGCGCTGTCAGCGAGATAGACAAAATCCACCTCCGGCAGCCGTTCTTGCACCTTGTTCCAGACGGTCAGCCCGCCCAGCCCCGAATCGAAAATACCAACTGCCATGGTCTGTCGTCACCTGTCGGCTCTATGCCGTTCCTCAAACTCATAGCCAAGACCCTGATACTGGCCCGGCTTTGGTGACAACTCATAAGTGGCTTTGCGCAGGAAATCCATCATCGCTTTTGCATCCCCCGCCACCGGGTCTAGGGCAGCGCGCGGAAACGGGTCGCCGATGGCCACACGCACGGAGCTATCGACACGAGCGCGGAACTCTTTGATCAGCAGCCCCATACGCAGATTGGCATGCAGGTGGCTGGCGATTTGGAACAACCGGCTGGTGTGGCCGTCGAAATAGATCGGCACCACCGTGGCGTCAGACTTGGCGATCATGCGCGCGGTGAAACTGCGCCATCCGGGGTCCATCGGTTGCGAAAAGGGCCGCGCGGCGGTGCTGACCGTGCCCCCCGGGAAGATGCCAATCGCACCGCCTTGGTCTAGATAGGTCAACGCGGTCCGGCGCGTGGCGAGGTTCAGCGCCAGCGCGGCGCGGTCTTCGGCAAAGCTGATCGGCAAAAGATGATGCGCCAGATCCGGCGCTTGGCTGAACACCGCATTGGCCATGATCCGAAAGTCACCGCGCGTCTCGCTGAGGATATGGCCCAGCATCAGCCCGTCCAGAATGCCGTAGGGATGATTGGCGATCAGGATGACAGGGCCGCGCTTTGGAATATCGGCCAAAGACCCACGCATCACATCCAATGTCAAACCACAGCGCCGCACCATGGCATCAAAGAACCCCAGCCCCGCGGCCAGATCGTCTTCGTAGCCCTCGGCCCGTTTTAACAAGGACACCCGCCCGGTGGTGTTTTCCATCAATCGAATGAGCGCCCTCCCGCCCCGAGTTCGGGCGGAATGGGCATAGCTTATGTCACGGGCGTAGGTCACATCTGGGCCTCAGGATCGCACTGATGCTCTCCCTAGCCCAGAAATGTAACAGCCGTATTACTCCGCTGCCTTGGCCGTGGAGGTGCCGCCCGCGCGGATCACCGCCAGCAGTTCCTCACGGCGCTTCTCGGCCTTGGCTTCATTGGCCTGTTTCACCGGCCCGAAGCCACGGATTTGCAGCGGCAGCTCGGCCAGCGCCACGATGGCGTCGCGGGTCTGATCGGTCAGCTTGGGCAGCACTTCGGCCATGTCGGCCTCATACTGTTTGATCAACGCGCGCTCCATCTTGCGCTCGGCGGTATAGCCAAAGGGATCGAAAGGCGTGCCGCGCAGCCCCTTGAACTTCGCCATGACCCGCAGCGGCCCTTCGAGCCATTGGCCGAATTCCCGCTTCTGTGGCCGACCGTTGGGCCCCATCTTGGACAAGAGCGGCGGCGCCATGTGGAAGGTCATGTTGAAATCGCCGTCGAACTGCGCACGCGCTTTGTCACGGCTGGTGATCAACAGGCGGGCGACCTCGTATTCGTCCTTGTAGCTCAGGAGCTTATGATAGCCCATCGCCACCGCCGCCTTGACGGCACGGTCCTCAATACCGTCGAGCATCTTCGTGTAACGCTTGGCCAGCCCCTTGCCCTGATAGTCGGTCAGGTGGTTTTCGCGGAAAGTGATTTTCTCAGTCAGCGACTTGGGCAATTCCACCACGTTATCAGGCTGGCTTACCGCTTTGGCATCTTCGGGATAGAGCACGGCCCAGCGGCCAATCTCAAACGCGCGCTTGTTGCGCTCTACCGCCGCGCCGTTCATCTCAATCGCCTGCATCAGGCTTTCGAACGAGAGGGGCAGAAGCCCGCGCTGCCATGCGGCGCCGAAGATCATCATGTTGGAAAAGATCGAGTCGCCCAGTGCCGCCTTGGCCAGATCCGAGGCGTCAAACATCGCGACATCGTCCTGCAACCGCGCTTCAAGCGCGAGGCTCAGCCGGTCATAGGGCATCTGAAACTCGGTATCGCGGGTGAAATCNCCGGTGATGATCTGGTGCGAGTTCACCACCGCCCCGGTGCGCCCGGCGCGGGTCAGCCCCAGCGTCTTGTGCCCCGCCGAGACCACCAGATCGCCGCCAATGAGCGCATGCGCCTCGCCGGTGGCTACGCGGATCGCGCTGATGTCTTCGGGACGCTCGGCCAAACGGCAGTGGATATGCACCGCACCGCCCTTCTGGGCGAGGCCCGCCATCTCCATCATGCCAGCCCCCTTGCCATCAAGCTGTGCCGCCTGCGCCAGCAGCGCGCCGATGGTCACGACCCCGGTGCCGCCCACACCGGTGATGACGACGTTATGGGTGCCGTCGATCTTGGGCAGGTCTGGCTGCGGCAGGTCGGGGATGGTCAGTTCGGTGGTCGGATCCTTGCGGATCTTGGCGCCTTCCAGCGTCACGAAGGAGGGGCAGAACCCGTCAAGACAAGAGAAGTCTTTGTTGCACTGCGACTGGTCAATGGCGCGTTTGCGGCCCAGCTCGGTCTCGTTCGGCACCACGGCCACGCAGTTCGACTGCACACCGCAATCGCCGCAGCCCTCGCAAACGTCCTCGTTGATGAAAACGCGCTTGTCGGGATCCGGGAACAGCCCGCGCTTGCGGCGGCGGCGCTTCTCGGCGGCGCAGGTCTGGATATAGACGATGGCCGACACGCCCTTGTGCTTGCGGTAGGCCTTTTGCACATTCGGCATCTCGGCGCGCTCGTGTATTTCGACGCCCTTAAAGCGGCTAAGGTCCACGTCTTCCTTCTGGTCATAGACCACGGCGAGGTTCTTCACGCCCATCGCCTTCAACTCTTCGACGATGCGGTAGGCGTCAAGGTCGCCTTCGTTGTGCTGACCGCCGGTCATCGCAACCGCGTCGTTATAGAGGATCTTGTAGGTGATGTTTGTCCCCGCCGCGATGGCGGCCCGAATGGCCAACACCCCGGAGTGGTTGTAGGTGCCGTCGCCAAGGTTCTGGAACACATGCTCTGTATTGGAGAACGGCGCCTCGCCGATCCAGTTCGCACCCTCGCCGCCCATNTGGGTNAAGCCNGTGGTNTCNCGGTCCATCCANTGCACCATATAGTGACAGCCGATCCCCGCATAGGCGCGNGAGCCNTCNGGCACNTTGGTCGAGGAGTTATGCGGGCAGCCCGCGCANTAATANGGCAGTCGCGCGGCGATATCTTCGGCATTGTCCGACCGGCGTGCCTCGTTCAGCGCCTCAAGCCCCGCGCGGATCCCATCGGTCTCGCGGCCCTCTTCCAACAGAATGCCGCCGATCTTTTCAGCGATCAGAATAGGGTCGAGCGCGCCACGGGTCGGGAACAACTCTTCGCCGTGCTCCATGCCCGCGCCACCTTTGTGCCACCCATAGACGCGGCGGTGGGTATCGTTGAACAGCGCTTCCTTGATCTGCACTTCGATCAGCTTGCGCTTTTCTTCGACCACGACCACCAGATCAAGCCCGTCGGCCCATTCGTGGAACCCCTGCATGTCGAGCGGGAAGGTCTGACCGATCTTATAAGTGGTGATGCCTAGCCGCTCGGCTTCGTTCTCATCAATGTTCAGCAAGCTCAGCGCGTGAACCAGATCGAGCCAGTTCTTGCCCGCAGCGGCAAAGCCGATCTTGGCCCCGCGCTTGCCCCAGACGCGCTTGTCCATCTTGTTGGCATGAGAGAACGCCTCGGCGGCGAAGCGTTTGTAGTCGATCATCCGCGCTTCTTGCAGATGCGGCGTATCGCCCAAACGGATGCTCAGACCGCCATCAGGCATGTCGAACTCAGGGATCACCAGCTTCATTCGGTTCGGGTCGCCGTTGACGACGCTCGTCGCCTCAACCGTGTCTTTCATCGTCTTCAGGCCCACCCAAAGGCCCGAGAACCGGCTGAGCGCCCAGCCATAGATGCCGTAATCAAGGATTTCCTGCACACCGGCGGGCGAGACCACCGGCATATAGGCATCCACCATCGCCCATTCCGACTGGTGCAACACGGTGGAGGATTCGCCGGTATGGTCGTCCCCCATCGCCATCAGCACACCACCATGAGGCGAAGTGCCCGCCATATTCGCATGGCGCATCACATCGCCGGTGCGGTCCACCCCCGGGCCTTTGCCGTACCATAGGCCATAGACGCCATCATATTTCCCCTCGCCGCGCAGTTCCGCCTGCTGGCTGCCCCATAGCATCGTCGCCGCGAGGTCTTCGTTCAGCCCCGGCTCAAAGCGCACGTTATGCTCGGCGAGTTTCTTCTCTGAACGCTGCATTTGCAGGTCTACCCCGCCCAGCGGACTGCCCCGGTAGCCGGTCACATAGCCTGCGGTGTTCAGCCCCGCCGCGCGGTCGCGGGCGGATTGCATCATCATCAGCCGAACCAGCGCCTGCGTGCCGTTCAGCAGCACCGGGCTTTTCTCAAGGTCGAAACGATCGTTCAGTGAAATCTTTTGCGTTGTCATGGCGGGCCCTCCCTAGCACGTCAGTCTTGCATGATTGCCTCCTATATAGGTCACAGCTGCTGACCTGTATAGCAGTTATTCCGCAACGGCAGCCCTGCAGGGGACGGTTTGTGCTGTTTTCTCCCGGCTATTAAGGTAGGAGAAAGGCTGGGCAAGGAAAGTACGGGCCATGGATTGGGACAAACTCAGAATTTTTCACGCCGTGGCCGATGCCGGGTCGCTGACCCATGCAGGCGACAAGCTTAACCTGTCGCAATCTGCCGTCAGTCGGCAGATTCGCGGGCTTGAGGAACAGCTTAATACCAACCTCTTCCACCGCCACGCGCGCGGACTGATCCTGACCGAACAGGGTGAGCTTTTGTTCGACGCGACCTCAGCCATGGCCAAGCGACTTGACGCCGCCGCCGCGCGCATTCGCGACAGTGAGGAAGAAGTCTTTGGCGAATTGCGCGTGACCACCACCACCGGTTTCGGCACCCTCTGGCTCGCCCCGCGCTTGCCGAAACTTTATGAGCAATACCCAGACCTTAAGGTCGACTTAATGCTCGAAGAACGCGTGCTTGACTTGCCGATGCGCGAGGCCGACGTGGCGATCCGCATGAAAGAACCAAGTCAGGCCGATCTGGTGCGCAAACGGCTGATGACCGTGCGGATGGGCCTCTACGCAAGCCCTGAATACCTGGAAAAACACGGCACGCCGGAGCGGATGGAAGATATGGCAGATCACCGGTTGATCTGTCAGAACACCGACAGCGATCAAGTCGGCGCCGGGCTGCAACTGGTCAAAGAACTGATGATGTATGACCTGCGCTCGCTCTTGACGGTGAACAATTACTTCGGCGTGTTGCAAGGCGTGGTGCATCACCTTGGCCTCGGCGTGCTGCCCAACTACCTGATCCAAGACTTTCCGCATATCGTGCAGGTGATGCCCGATATCGAATCCGCCGAAGTGCCGGTCTACCTCGCCTATCCCGAAGAGCTTCGCCAATCCAAGCGCGTCGCCGCCTTCAAGGATTTTGTGCAGGAAGAGATCATAACCTACCGCAAACAATGGCGCGAACGGGTCGAAGGCGACAACTGAACCGCAGCCCCACCGCAAGCCATGCAATAAGCGCATATCGGCCATGATGACTTGCGATGTTAAATAGCCTTGATTTGAACAGCCCTGCCTCCTATTTCACCATTATGAAGATTGACAGCCTGAGGGCGCGTCGCTTCATACCTCCCTGTTGGACTTGGCCGAGCTTTTAGCTCGGCCTTTTTTTTTGGTCCATCGCCTTCTTTCAGCCCACAGGCGGCCAAAGCCACTTCCCCCCCGGCATTTCCCCTTGTATGAGGGCGCAAACGCGCCAGCCGGGGAATTTCCATGCAAGATCCAGCCATCACGCCCGACCTTATCGCCAGCCACGGGTTCACCCCCGAGGAATACGCCGAGGTCGTCAACATCCTCGGGCGCGAGCCAAACTACACCGAGATGGGCATTTTCTCTGCCATGTGGAACGAGCATTGCTCCTACAAGTCCTCCAAGAAATGGCTGCGCACCCTGCCCACCGATGGCCCGCAAGTGATCTGCGGCCCCGGCGAAAACGCAGGCGTGGTCGATATCGGCGATGGCCAAGCGCTGGTCTTCAAGATGGAGAGCCACAACCACCCCTCCTACATCGAACCCTACCAAGGTGCGGCCACCGGCGTGGGCGGCATTCTGCGCGATGTCTTCACCATGGGCGCACGCCCGATTGCTGCGATGAACGCGCTCAGCTTTGGCCGCCCTGATCACCCCAAGACCCGCCAACTTGTACATGGCGTCGTCGAAGGCGTCGGTGGCTATGGCAACTGTTTCGGCGTGCCGACCGTCGGCGGCGAAGTGCGGTTCGACACAGCCTATGATGGCAACTGCCTCGTCAACGCCTTCGCGGCGGGCCTCGCGGATGCCGACAAAATCTTCTATTCCGCCGCATCCGGCGTCGGCATGCCGGTGGTCTACCTCGGGGCCAAAACTGGCCGCGACGGTGTCGGCGGGGCGACCATGGCCTCCGCCGAATTCGACGACACCATCGAAGAGAAACGCCCCACCGTCCAAGTCGGCGACCCTTTCACCGAAAAGCGCCTGATGGAAGCCACGCTTGAGCTGATGGCAACCGGCGCCGTGATCTCAATCCAAGACATGGGCGCTGCGGGCCTGACCTGCTCCGCCGTGGAAATGGGCGACAAAGGCGGCCTCGGCGTGCGCCTCGACCTTGAAAAGGTCCCGACGCGGGAACCGCATATGACGGCCTATGAAATGATGCTCAGCGAAAGCCAAGAGCGTATGCTCATGGTCCTGCGCCCCGAGCTTGAAGCCGAAGCCAAAGCGGTTTTCGACAAATGGGACCTCGACTTCGCCATCGTGGGCGAAACCCTCCCCGAGGACCGCTTCCTCATCTGCCTCAATGGCGAGGTCAAAGCCGACCTGCCGCTGTCGAAACTCGCCTCCACCGCGCCGGAATATGACCGTCCTTGGGTCGAAACCCCTGCCGCCGCCGCTTTGTCCGACGCGCCCAGCATCGACCCGATCGAAGGCCTCCGCGCCCTAATCGGCTCCGTGAACCACGCCTCCAAAGCGTGGGTCTATGAGCAATACGACACGATGGTCATGGGCGACACCGTCCGCCTGCCCGGCCTCGGCGCTGGCATCGTGCGGGTCCATGGCACCGACAAGGCGCTGGCCTTCACTTCCGACGTGACCCCGCGCTACGTCAAAGCCAACCCCACCGAGGGCGGCAAACAGGCCGTGGCCGAAGCCTATCGCAACCTCTGCGCTGTGGGCGCCAAACCATTGGCAACAACAGACAACCTCAACTTCGGCAATCCCGAAAAGCCCGAAATCATGGGCCAGTTCGTCGGCGCGATCAAAGGCATCGGCGAAGCCGTGGGCGCGCTCGACATGCCGATCGTGTCGGGCAACGTATCGCTTTATAACGAGACTGACGGCAAAGGCATCCTGCCCACGCCCACCATCGGCGCGGTCGGCCTGATCGACAATGTCGAGCAGATCATCTGCAACCAGCTGTGCGAGGGGCATGTGGCCCTCTTGATCGGCAGCGCGGGCAGCCACCTCGGCCAATCCGCCCTGCTCGCCGAAGCCTTCGGCCGGGCCGAGGGCGATGCGCCCCATGTCGACCTCGTGGCCGAACGCCGCCACGGGGAATTCATCCGCGCCCAGTCAGGCCAAATCTCCGCCTGTACCGACCTTGGCGATGGCGGCCTCGCCCTCGCCGCCTTCGAGCTGGCCGAAACCGCTGGCATCGGCATCGAGATCGAGAGCGATGACACCGCAACCCTCTTTGGCGAAGATCAGGCCCGCTACCTTGTGGCCTGTACCGCCGAGGCCGCTGAGGCCCTGATCGCCGCAGGCAAAGAGGCCGGCGTGCCCGTGGCCCAAGTCGGCGCATTCGGCGGCGAGAAGATCAGCTTCGGCGCGGCCTCTGCACTGCTGGCAGATCTGCGCGCCACTTACCGCAGCACCTTTGCGCAAGCCTTCGCCTGAACCTCTGGTTTCGGAGCCGCCCTTGCTTGAGACCAAACGGTCGCGCGCAGGGCGGCGGGGCAAGCTAAATCGCCGAGGGGCCCCTTCAGGGGATGCGGCTATTTCGCTTGGCGCGACGACAGGCGGGTGACAGGCCGGGATCAATCAAGGGTGGTTCCGAAACCTTCTGGTTTTGGAGAGACCCGCAGCCGGCTCCCTCGGCCTCGCGCCTAGCCATCCGCGTTCAACCCCGCCAACATGCGCGCCTTTTCGCCCAGATCATCGGGGCGCGAGATCGCCTCGGCCAGGGCCTCCAGCGACGCAATCGAATGCCCTGCGCGAAAACTATCGACATGGGGCAACATCGCGCGAATGCCCGCCGCTTTGGGCGCAAACCCGTCCCACCTCAAAAGCGGATTTAGCCAGATCACCCGCCGCGCGGTCAATTGCAGCCGCTGCATCTGCCGCGCCAGTTCCGCCGGATCGTCCCGGTCCAACCCGTCGGTGATCAGCAAGACCACCGCGCCCTGTCCCATGACCCGCCGCGACCAATCGCGGTTGAACGCTGCCAGCGCGGCCCCAATGCGCGTCCCCCCCTCCCAGTCCTGCGCCTGCGCGCCCGCCGCTGCCAGCGCCGCATCCACATCGCGGGTCGCAAGATGCCGGGTGATATTGGTCAGCCGCGTGCCAAAGGTGAACCCGTGCACCTGTGCCCAGCCCGCGCCCTTGCTGTTGGCCACCGCGTGCAGGAAATGCAGGATCACCCGACTGTATTGGCTCATTGAGCCTGAGATATCACAGAGCACCACAAGGTTGGGATAGCGCGCGCGCGGAGTCATCCGGTAGAGCCGTTCCATCTCTCCCCCGCGCCGCAGCGCCGCTTTCATCGTGCGTGCCACATCAATCCGCCCCTGTGCCGCTGCCACATTCCGGCGGCTCGGCATCGGCGGCACCGGGAGTTCCAGCTTGGCCAACATCTGCTTCGCCTGAGCCATCTCGGAAAGGCTCATCTGTTCGAAATCCAGCGTCCGGAGCCGCTCGCGCGCCGACATCGTGAGGCTCGCATCGACTTCAATGAGGGTCTCTTCCGGCTCGGGCTGCTCTTCTCGTTCCGGCGCTTCGGCCCCGTCCAGCAGGGCTTCTGCCGCGCGTTTCTCTGCCGGGGTTGCGGGGCGGTCCTCTTGCACACTGCGGATGGCGGGCAGCATCGCGGCCATCATATGTTCCAGATAGCGCGGATCGCGCCAATAAAGCCGGAATATCTGCGCAAAAACCCGCGCCTGTTCAGGGCGGTTCACGAAACAAGCGTGCAGCGTCCAATAGAAATCACGGCGGCTGGTGAACCCCACGGCGACGACAGCCTCCACCGCCTCCACCACGCGCCCCGGCCCGATGGACAGCCCCGCCCGCCGCAGGGCGCGGGCGAAATGAGTGATATTCCCCGCCAGCTTCGGGTCGTCCGGCAGGTCGAGGGGGGTCTGCTCAGCCATCCTGCTTAGGCGGGCACCAGCGACGCGCGGGCCTGTTCGAGAATGCGCGCGGCCTCGGACCCTTGCAGCTTGGCGATGTCGTCTTGGTATTTCAGCACCGCCCCCAACGTATCGGCGATGACCTCGGGGCTTAGGGTCGTTACATCCAAGGCCAGCAAACATTTCGCCCAATCGATGGTCTCTGCCACACCGGGTTTTTTGAACAGATCCTCCGTCCGCAATTGCTGAACAAAAGCCACAACCTCGCGGCTGAGCGCCTCTGCCGCCTCGGGCGCGCGGGCCGAAAGGATCGCCATCTCACGCGCCACATCCGGGTAATCGACCCAATGGTAAAGGCACCGCCGCTTCAGCGCGTCATGCACCTCCCGCGTGCGGTTTGAGGTGAGGATCACAATCGGCGGCTCCGGCGCACGGATCGTGCCAAGCTCGGGGATCGTCACCTGAAAATCGCTCAGGGCTTCCAGCAGAAAGGCCTCGAACGGGGCGTCGGTACGGTCCAACTCGTCGATCAGCAGCACCGGTGCGCCATTCTCATCCGGGCGCAGCGCCTGCAGAAGGGGGCGTTCGATCAGGTAGTCGTCGCTGAACAACTCTTGGGTCAGCGCGCGCCGATCCGCGCCACCGCCCGCCTCCGCCGTGCGGATCGCCACCATCTGGGCGGGGAAATTCCACTCATAAACCGCGCTCGACGCATCAAGCCCTTCGTAGCATTGCAACCGGATCAACCGCCGCCCCAACCCGGCGGCCAGCGCCTTGGCTATCTCGGTCTTGCCGACACCCGCCTCGCCTTCCAGAAACAAAGGCCGCCCCAGCGTAAGGCTGAGGAAAACCACAACCCCAAGCGCGCGGTCGCAAACATAGCCCTCAGCGCTCAGCACCTCTTGGACCGCGTCGATCGTATCAATGTTTTTCATGGCCCCAGTGGTGCATTCCCGCCCCGCCCCGTCAAGGGGTCTGAGAGAGCGCGGGCAGATTGACGTGATTTCCCCGCGCTGGCATAGTCTCAAGCAATAATCGACGGTCACCGGGAACAACGGGGCCACAGGGGCGGACATGGGACAGAGCATTTTCATCGCGATCCGGCGCGGCGGGGTCTGACATGCGCATCACCGCTGTCACCTGCGTCAAGAACGAAGGCCCGTTTCTGCTGGAATGGATTGCCTTCAATCGGGTGATCGGGGTCACGGATTTCCTATTCTATTCAAATGATTGCACCGATGGGACTGACCGCCTGCTCGACTCCCTTGGCGCGCAGGGCATTGTCACCCATCTGCCGAACCCGGCGACCAATCGAAACTACCAGATGCAGGCGCTGAAGGATGCCCGGCGCCAACCCGTCGTCACGCAGGCCGATTGGGTCTGGGTCGCGGATGTGGACGAGTTTCTAAACATCCATGTAGGCGACCACCGCTTGCCCGCGCTGATCGCAGCCTGCGGCGATCCGCAGGCAATCTCGCTGCATTTCCAGTTCTTCGCCAATGGCGGGATCGAGGAGTTCGTCGATGAACCGATCATCGCGCAATTTACCCGCAGCCATAACCCCGACATCTGGTGCGCCGATACGGCGATTGAGGTTAAATCATTGGTCCGGCAAGATTTCCCGCTAGGCTACTACGGCGCACACCGGCCTTTTCATGATGACGAAAAACACCAACCGCATTGGACCGATGGCGCAGGCCGACAGGTGCCCGCGCCCTTCCGCAGCGCTGCCAACAAGCGCCGCATCCGCGCCTTTCCCGCCCGCGGCGCGCGGCGTTTTGCGACCCTGAACCATTACGCGCTGCGCTCGCTCGACAGCTTTCTGGTCAAGAATGATCGGGGTGACGTGAACCGCGAACACCGCGCTTTTGATGACACCTATTGGCGCGACCGCAATGATGCAGCTTGGGAGGATCGCACGATCCAGCGTTACCTGCCCGCCCTGCGCGCCGAGATGGACCGCCTCAAAGCGCTGCCCGGCATCGCTGAACTTCATGCCAATGCCGTGGNCGCGCACCGCGCCCGCCGCGATGCCCTGCTGGCCGATCCGGNCTACCGCGCGATGCAGGCNCAACTNCGCGAGGCCAGCCCCTACTCCGCCGCCGAAGCGCAGGTCCGCGCCGAGATTGGACTGAAATGACCGGCCCACGGATCATCAACCTTGGCCTGCCCAAGACCGGCACCACCACGCTCACCGATGCGCTGCGCCACGCGGGGCTCAAGGTCGCTGATTGGCGCATCCGCAAAGGGCAAAGCGCCCTGCCTGACATTACCGGAGAGCATGTGGGTCGGATCATCTATGCCGATTATTTTGCCAGCGGCGACCCGCTGGCGCGGCTGCAAGAATTCGACGTGATCAACGAGATGAGCGCCGTGCGCCATGACCGCAGCCTTTGGCCGCAGACCGACTGGGGGCTGCTGAGCGCCATTCAGCAGCACCACCCCGACATCAAGTTCCTGCTGTCGCACCGCGATCCGGCAAAGACGGCGAACAGCATGATGCGCTGGAACAATCTGGGCCGCCGCCGCCTGCCACAGGCCGATGTGCCGGGCCTGCCCCGCGGCTTTGGCCGCAGCGAGGCCGAGCTCGCCAAATGGGTCGAGGGGCATTTCACCTTTTGCCGCCGGGTCTTTGCTGGCTGCGCCAATTTTCTGGAATTCGACATCGAAGACCCCGGCGCCCGCGACAAGATCGCCGCCTACCTCGGCATCGACCTGCCATGGTGGGGCCAAAGCAACACCGGCAGAGAAGAGGCCGAGTGATGCGCCTCACCCTGTTCATCGGCCCGACTGAAAAAGCCGCCGCGCGACTGCGCAATATCTTGCAGCAGCAAAAGGGCGCGCTGTTGAAACAAGGGGTTTTGGCCCCCGATTGGAACCACGTCCGCCTCTATGCCGCCTGCGCCGCGCCTGATGCGGTTGGACTGCTGCGCTATCGACGCGGGCTCGACAGTGCTCTGATCGGCGCCACGCTGCGCGATGAATTCCACGCGCTGATCCCTCGTGACTTGGCCGAGACCCGCGCCGATCATGTGGTGCTCAGCGCGGCGCAACTCGGTAATCTGCTGTCGCGGCCTGAAGAGCTTACCCGTCTGCGTGATCTGCTCAGCCCCTATTTCGACGATATTCGCATTATCGCCCATCTTGAGGAACAGGCTCGCCTTCTCACCGCGCATTATTCCTTTGCCGTGACCGAAGGCCGGCGCCATCCGCTGACGCAGGAACTAGCCTTGGCGGAGCGTGGCAACTGGTGGCAAGGCGCGCTCGAACCTGCTGAGGATGCCCCCGACTTTGGCCTATTCTCGGATGTGCAAAACCCGCCCTTCTGGTTGGATTATCAAACACTTCACAGTCATTGGGCAGATGCCTTTGGGGCCGAGAAGGTCGAATTCCGCCCGCTCGACCTGCCGCATCTCCTATCCAAAGACGGGGCGCGGGAAGTTTCCGATAGCCTTGACCTGATCACGCCCCTCGGTTCGGTCGATCCAGGCCGCGCGCTTGCCCCTCTGCCCGCGCCTTGGCTGGCCCGAATGCGCGCGTTTAACGATGTGCTGATCCGCTATCTGCAAGTGCATGACCTCTCTTGCCCGCGCAGCACATGGACCCAGATGTTGCAGGCGCTGCAGATCGACGGGGCAGCGATCGCGCCCGGCAGTCTCGCCCCAATCTCCGACCATTTCGCCCGCGACAACGCAGCCCTCATCACCCGATATCCCGCGCTGGCTGCGGCGCTCACCCCCGACAGGCCAGAACCCCTTTGGACCGAAGCAGACCCCGAACGCGGCTTTCGCGCCACACAGTACCTCGCCGCTTTTGCCCACCGCATCCGAACAACCGCGACCCCTCTGGCGCAGAAACGCGCTGAGGCTGAGATGGCGCGCCAGTCGGCCGCGAAATTCGAGGCGATGCTATCGGACCCCGCCGCCTCAGAAGACGCCCGCGCGGCCAATGCCCAGCTTTTGAACCGGGTAAAGGTCAACCACGAGATGATCCTCAGCAGCCCCTTTCGCCCGCATAACGACACGGCGCCCGAGGGCGAAGACCAGCCCGCGCCNGCCTATACNACCGTCCCGCCGCGCCAATTACCGCCCGGCAACAGCGGCAATGTCATCGTCGGCTGCATGAAGAACGAGGCCCCCTATATCCTCGAATGGGTCGCCTATCACCGCGCAGTGGGCTTTGATAACTTCCTGATCTACACCAATGATTGCACCGATGGCACCGATGCCGTGCTCGGACGGTTGCAAGACATGGGCATCCTGCACCACCGCAACAACAGCGATTGGAAGGGCAATTCGCCCCAGCAGCATGCATTGAACCAAGCGCTGAAAGAGCCGCTGATCCGGGACGCCGAATGGATCGCCCATATCGATGTTGACGAATTCGTCAATATCCGCACCGGCAACGGCACGCTCAACGATTTTTTCGCCGCCGCGCCCGAGGCTACCAATATCGCGATGACTTGGCGGCTCTTTGGCCATAACGGGGTGACGGCCATGTCCGATGCGCCGGTGATCGGCCAGTTCGACCACTGCGCTCCCAGTTTTTGTCCGAAACCCCATACCGCATGGGGGTTCAAGACGATGTTCCGCAACATCGGCGCCTATGAAAAACTCTCCTGCCACCGGCCCAACAAGTTGGACGACGCGCAGGCGGAACGGGTCAAATGGGTCAACGGCTCGGGCCGCGACATGACGCGCGACGCGCTGCGCAACGGTTGGCGCTCTACCAAAAGCAACATCGGATACGACCTGCTGCAACTGAACCATTACGCTCTGCGCTCAGCCGACTCCTTTCTTGTCAAACGCCAGCGCGGGCGCGCGCTGCATGTCGACCGTTCCATCGGCATCAACTACTGGATCCGCATGGATTGGAACGATCACCGCGATCTCTCAATCCAACGCAACTTACCGCGTCTCCGCGCCGAGATGGACCGCCTGCTGGCAGACGAACAACTGCGCACACATCACCAAGCGGGCCTTGCTTGGCATCGCGCCAAGGCAGAAGAACTGCACCAGATACCAGAGTTCCGCGATCTCTACCGCCAAGCGCTTAACACCAAGTTAAGCGCGACTGAGCGGGTCGCCTATGCCCTCGCCCTCGACATGGAAAGCTGACCCGTGACCGACACCCCGCCTGACCCAAATTATATCCTTTCCCGCGGCATGAAGTTCCCCGATGAGCCCACGATCCTGCGCGGGCGGGTCCGCAAACTGCTGCGCCAAAATGCTTATGAGGCGAAAGAGAGCGAAGCCGCCCTGCGCGTATGCCGCGAGGGCGACCGAGTGATCGAACTGGGCGGCGGGGTCGGCTATATGTCGACACTGGTGGCCAGCAAACGCAAAGTCGCCTCAGTTCATTCCTTTGAAGCGAACCCCAACCTCATCCCCTACATCCGCCGGGTCCACGCGGCCAATGGGTTGAGCAATGCCCATGTCACCAATGCCATCCTAGGCCCCGCGCCCGGCAAGGTCGATTTCCACGTACGCGACCAGATCCTGTCCTCCTCCATGACCCGTTTCGAAGGCGAAGCCCCGCCCGAGACCCATCAAATCGACGTGCTGAGCGCGGCTGAGGTTTTCGCCGACATCGCCCCCAGCGTTCTGATCTGCGACATTGAAGGCGCTGAGGTCGACCTGATCCCGTCGCTGCCGCTCGACACTCTGCGCGCCGCCATCATCGAGTTGCACCCACAATGGATCGGCCCCGAGGGGGTCAACAAGGTGTTCAGCGCCTTCATGCAGGCGGGCATGGCCTATTACCACCGGGGCTCGCATAACAAAGTCGTGGCCTTCCGCCGTGAATGGTAAGGTCTCCCACCTCGCGATCCTTTGTGTGCGCAACGAAGGCGCATTCTTGCTGGAGTGGCTTGCCCATCACCGCGCCATCGGCTTCGATCATGTGCTGGTTTTTTCCAACGATTGCGACGACGGCACCGATGACATGCTTGACCGGCTGCAAGCGCTCGGCGGTGTCACCCACATCCGCAACGACGGCCCCTATGAGAAAGGCGGCATTCAGTTCACCGCGCTGAAGGCCGCTGCCGAACTAGAGATCGTGCAGCAGGCCGATTGGATCCTGCCCCTTGATGTCGATGAATTTGTAAACATCCATGTCGGCGATCACAGCCTCTCCGCGCTGCACGCCGCCCTGCCCGANGCCACGGCGATCACNCTNACNTGGCGGNTTTTCGGCAGNGGNGATCAGGTCCGCTACGAAGACCGCCCGGTGACCGAAGGCTTTACCCGCTGCGCCCCTGCGGTGATGCACTGGCCATGGCGGGCTGCCATGTTCAAAACCCTCTACCGCAACGATGGCACCTATGCGCAACCGGGCGTGCACCGCCCCCGTGGCCCCAACCCCGCACGGCTGGACCAATCCCGCTGGTTTGACGGCCATGGCCGCGCCCTGCCCGATCTCTTCAAGACGCGGCGCATTTTTTCAACCTACGGTCGGCAGAACTATGGGCTGGCCCAGATCAATCACTACCCCTTGGGCGCGATGGAATCCTATGTGCTCAAAGCCGACCGCGGGCGCGCGGTGCACCGCGCAGACATGCTGGGGCTGGACTATTGGGTAGAGCGGAATTTCAACACCGAGACCGACACAACCATCAGCGCCAGCGCCCCGGCGCGGGCCCGCGAACTCGCCGCCCTCAAGGCCGACACGACCCTCGCTGCCCTGCACGAAACGGCCGTCGCTTGGCGCCGTACCCGGTTCGACGCGCTAATGGCCCAAGAGCCATTTCGCGCCCTGTTCGGACGCCTGCTGATGGCCCCGCCAAGCCGTCCGGTCACCGCCAAAGCGGCGCGTATTATGCTGGACTATGCAAGGCGCGCCCAAGCCGCCGAGCCCTCCCAATAGCGCACTGCCACCACACCGCCCCCGGAAAACCGTCACATTCTCTTCAATTTCTCACGGATTTTCCGCATTTTCGCCCTATTATCCGGCTATACCCTGCTGAAACGGCGGTTCTGCCCCGCCCTGATAAGCCCGAGGATGCCCGATGCCGCGCGAGACGCCCACGATCGATAGCTCACTGGCCGATATGCCCAAACGCGACTGGCTGCGCGCAATAGAGGCCGTGGCCGAAGAGGATGGATATTTCCAATCCTTGGGCAAACGCCATTTCTCTGCCTTCATTGAGCGTGAGACCACCCTGCTGGTCACGTTTGAGACCTATCAAGGCATGCACGCCCTTTCCGACAAGGCGCAGCCCTTGGGCTGGGACATGGTTCGCAATCACGACTGGTCGCATCTCTGCCTTGCCAGCGATGGCGACACGTGGTTCCGCGCCGAAGAGGTCTATGCCTATTTCGACAGGTTAATCGACGACGGATTCTTTGATGAATTTGATCAAGTGTTGTTCTACGGCGCTGGCCCCTGCGCCTATGCCGCCGCCGCCTACTCCGTCGCCTCCCCCGGTGCGGCAGTCGTAGCGATCCAACCACAGGCCACGCTGAACCCGCGCATCACCGATTGGGACGACCGTTTCACCGATATGCGGATCCTCGATTTCACTTCCCGCTATGGTTATGCGCCCGATATGCTTGACGCCGCAGAACGGGTCTTTGTGCTCTACGACCCGCGAGAAAAACTCGACGCGATGCATGCCGCGCTATTTACCCGCGCCAATGTCACCAAACTGCGCATGCCCTTCATGGGCGATGCGCTGCAAACCGACCTGCTGGAGATCGACCAGCTTGACCCGCTGCTGCAAGCCGCCGCCGACGGCACGCTGGATGCGGCCCGTTTCGCCGCCCTCTTCCGCGCGCGACGCGACTACCTGCCCTACCTGCGCAACCTCAGCCAAGCGGTCAACGCCCAAGGCCGCGAGAGACTGCTCGAAGCGGTCTGCGCCAATGTCAGCGCGCGGATGAGCGCCCCACGCTTTGCCCGCCGCCTTGAACGCATTCGCGCCCGCCGAGAAGCCGCCGTGACAGAGGTGGCGACCGCCACCGGATAGGTTTTCAATCTGGCGCGCGCCCCCGCTCTGTGCTAGCCCCGCGGCCATGACACAAAGCTTCACGATCCGCCGTCCCGACGACTGGCACCTGCACCTGCGCGACGGCGACATGCTGCGCGCCGTGTTGCCCCATAGCGCCCGCGACTTTGCCCGCGCCATCATCATGCCAAATCTCGTGCCCCCGGTGGTCACCGGCGCACAAGCCGCCGCCTACCGCGACCGCATCATGGCGGCCCTGCCCGAAGGCGCGGATTTCACCCCGCTGATGACCCTCTACCTGACCGAGGACACAGACCCAGACGATGTAGCCCGCGCGCATGCGGATGGACTGATCCACGCGGTCAAACTCTACCCTGCGGGCGCTACCACCAACTCCGCCAGCGGCGTGTCCAACTTCGACAATGTCGCCCCGGTACTCGACCGAATGGCCGAAATCGGCCTGCCGCTTTGCACCCACGGCGAGGTCACCGACAGCGAGATCGACATCTTCGACCGCGAGGCCGTCTTCATCGACCGCGTGCTCGACCCAATTCGCCGCGCGCATCCTGCGCTGCGCGTGATCATGGAACATATCACCACCGCAGATGCGGCCGACTACGTGCGCAGCAACGACAGCGGCCTTGCGGCCACGATCACCACGCATCACCTCGTGATCAACCGCAACCACATCCTCGCTGGCGGCATCCGCCCGCATTACTACTGCCTGCCCGTGGCCAAACGCGAGACCCACCGCCGCGCCCTGCGCCAAGCGGCCACCTCTGGCGATCCGCGCTTCTTCCTCGGCACCGACAGCGCGCCCCATACCGATGGCGCCAAGCTGCAGCCCTGCGGCTGCGCCGGCTGCTTCACCGCGCCCAACACAATGTCGATCCTCGCACAGGTTTTCGAAGAGGACGGCGCCCTCGACAAGCTCGAAGCCTTCACCTCGCTCAACGGTCCCGCCTTCTACAGCCTGTCGCCAAACGAAACGCAGATCACCCTGCGCCGCGAAACACCGACACACCCAGCCAGCATCGACACCCCCGACGGCCCGGTCACGGTCTTCGACCCCGGCTTCGATCTGCACTGGACCACCTAATCTTCATCCTTTCTTAAATACCGATCCGACCTCTCCCCAGCCAAGGACGCCTGCCATGATCCCCACCAGCCACCCCAGCCCCGAAGAAATGGCCCGCCTAACCGCGCGCATGTTGCTGGAGATCGGCGCGGTGCATTTCAACGCGGATGACCCCTTCACGCTGGCCTCCGGCCTGCCCAGCCCGACTTACATCGACTGCCGCAAGCTGATCTCCCACCCGCGCATCCGTTCGACGCTGATGGATTTCTTGACCGTCACCGTGATGCGCAACGCGGGGTTTGAGGCCTTTGACAACATCGCCGGTGGCGAGACGGCGGGCATCCCTTTCGCCGCGATGGTCGCCGAGCGTATGGCGCTGCCGATGACCTATGTCCGCAAAAAGCCCAAAGGCTACGGTCGCAACGCGCGGATCGAAGGTGACATGACCGAAGGCCAGCGCGTGCTGCTGGTTGAGGATCTGACCACGGATGGCGGCTCAAAGCTCAGCTTTGTCGACGCGATTCGGGAAACCGGGGCGACTTGCGCCCACACGGCAGTGATCTTTCACTACGGCATTTTCCCGCAGACTGAAAAGACCCTTGGCGACCATGGCGTTACGCTCCACGCGCTTTGTACTTGGTGGGATGTACTGGCTGAAGCCCGCGCCCAAAACGCCTTCGATACGGCCACGCTGACAGAAGTCGAAGCCTTCTTGAACGCCCCGCGTGAGTGGCAGGAATCCCGCAAAAGATAAGCGTTTTTCCGCAAGATGTTGACCCAAAGCCCCACCACAAGGCAAAATGTGGTGGGGCCTTTTTGTTGATAAAGATATCCACAAAAGATACAATTTGCGCCGGACGACCCCACTGGCTATGACGACCATCTGGGTAGAAATGGGTGAGGTCATGAACGAAATTACATCGCTGAACGCGAACCAATTGGCCGTGCAGGCACCGGAATCGATGCCGCATTCGATCGAGGCCGAGCAGCAGTTGCTGGGCGCGATCCTCACCAACAACGACGTATATGACCGCGTGGCCTCTGTCATTGGCCCCAAGCATTTCTACGAGCCAGTCCACGCGCGCATCTTCGACATCGCCTCCCAGCGGATCGCCAAGAACAACCTCGCCTCTCCGGTCACGCTCAAAGCCTTTATGGAGGACGATGAGGGGCTGAAAGAACTCGGCGGCCCGGCCTATCTCGCCCGTCTTGCGGGGGCTGCGATCAGCGCTTTTGCGGTGCGCGACTACGCGCAGATGATCTATGACCTCGCCGTNCGCCGCGACCTGATCCAACTNGGCCGCGACATTTCNGCNAAGGCCGCGCANGTCGATGTCGCCTCCGAGCCGCGCGAGCAGATCGTCGAGGCCGANCAAGANCTCTACAAGCTGGCCGAACAGGGTCAGGTCGAAAGCGGNTTCCAGTCTTTNCTCAAGGCCGTGACAGATGCGGTCAACGTGGCCAANGCCGCCTANCAGCGCGACGGGGGTCTTTCAGGCGTCTCNACCGGGCTGATCGACATGGACAAGAAACTGGGCGGTCTNCACCGCTCTGACCTTCTGATCCTTGCGGGCCGTCCNTCGATGGGGAAAACCTCGCTTGCGACCAACATCGCCTTCAACGTGGCCAAAGCCTACAAACGCGGGATGAAGCCCGACGGCACCGAAGGCGCGGTCGACGGCGGCGTGGTGGGCTTCTACAGCCTTGAGATGAGCGCCGAACAGCTTGCCGCGCGGATCCTGTCGGAAGCCGCCGAGATCCCCAGCCAACAGATCCGTTCGGGCGACATGACCGAGACAGAGTTCCGCCGCTTCGTCGATGCCGCCAAGGCATTGGAAGCCTGCCCGCTGTTCATCGACGACACGCCCGCCCTGCCGATCAGCCAGCTTGCCGCCCGCGCGCGGCGCCTCAAGCGGACGCACGGGCTTGATGTATTGATAATCGACTACCTGCAGCTGGTGCGCGGCACCGGCAAATCCGAAAACCGGGTGAACGAGATTTCGGAAATCACCATGGGTCTCAAGGCCATCGCCAAGGAACTCGACATTCCGGTGATCGCCCTGTCCCAGCTTTCTCGTCAGGTGGAAAGCCGCGACGATAAACGCCCCCAGCTGTCGGACCTGCGTGAATCGGGCTCGATCGAGCAGGACGCCGATGTGGTGATGTTCGTCTACCGCGAGGAATACTACAAAGAACGCGAAAAACCGGGCGATCATGAGCTCGACAAAATGGCGGTCTGGCAAGAAGAGATGGAGCGCCTGCACGGCCGCGCCGAGGTGGTCATCGGCAAGCAGCGTCACGGGCCGATCGGCACGGTGGACCTCAGCTTTGAGGGCCGGTTTACCCGTTTTGGCAACCTTGTGCAGCCTTGGCAGCAGGGTGGCGGCGACGAACAGGAATTTTGATCCTCCTCGGCTGAAGGCATCGCTTTTTGCGGGCGGTGACCCTCAGCCGATCGCGCCCATCCCCATCGAATTCACAGTCTTGAATAAATGATTTGGATTGCCCCCCATTGCCGTTAGGCTAGATGGGCGGTTCTGCGCATCGCGCCAGTACCGTCACTCACCTTGGGAGGACCAAATGACCAATATCATCCGCGCGATCTGTCTGATGCTCGCCACCAGCTTTGCCTTCGCGCTCCACGCCGAAGAGACCGAGCGTTTCGGCAAGCAGAAAGTCGTCTATCACATCAACTATAACGGCGGCGAAGGCTCCAAAGCGCATCTGGGGGCCATGCGCAACATTCAGAACCACATCAATGCCGTCGGGGCCGAGAATATCGACGTGAAGGTCGTGCTGCATGGCAATGGGCTGAGCCTCTTGGCCGATGCCAAGGGCAACGACAAGATGCAGACAACCGTATCATCGCTCAAAGGGCAGAACGTCAGCTTTCACGTCTGCAACAACACCCTGCGCGGCCGCGAGATCAGCTATGAGGATGATCTCTATGATGTGTGGGAGGAAGACATCGTGCCCTCCGGCGTGGCGGAACTGTCGCGCCTGCAACAGATGGGCTACACCTACATCAAACCTTGAACCCTACCGCCCGGGAGGGGGGAACACTCCCCCCGGGCGTTCGTTTTGTCACTCTCCCGCTGCGCGGGTCTCATACATCAGCCCCTTGGCGCTGCCTTGGGCGAAACCCTTCCAATAGCTGTGGTCGTCCTTTTTGGTCCCGTCGTCTTCGACAGACCAGACGCCAGCGTTGGAATCCTCTACCAGATCAAGGTAGCCCCCCTTCTCGGCATCATTCTTCAGATGGCTATCCATCCATGCGGTCACGAAATGCTGGGCGATATTGTTCATCCGCGCCGTGTCCCAAACCGCATCGGTGTAATGTTCTGAAATGTTGAACCCTTTGTCCTCGCTGAAGTAATAGGACTCCGTGGGCGCGGGCATCGGCGCGCCGGCGTTATGGCCTGCGTTCATATAGGTCAGCAGCGCACGGTCGACGTTTGAGGTGTTTTGCCAGATGGCGCGAATGCCGTCTTCGTAAAGCGATGTGTCATCCTGCGATCCGGCGATAAAGAGCATCGGGATCTGCACACCCGCCAGACCTTCGGCATCCCAAAAGCCCCGGTTCATGCCCCAAGGGCCAAAGGCCACGGCCGTCTTGATGCGCGGATCAGGCAGCGCGTCGTGGGTGTCTGACCCGGCCTGATGAATGCCCAATGTGCCATGCGGCCCACCCCATGTGTAGCCTACAGAAGCCTCGGTCACGCCGCCGCCTGCGGTGATAATCGCGCCATAGCCGCCCATGGAATAGCCGATCAACCCGGTGTTCTCGGCGTCATAAAGCCCTGCAAAATCGCCACCCTCCGCGGCTTTTTGCGCCATCTGCTCCAGCACAAAGAGTTGGTCCAGCGAGCGGTTCACCAGCGTCGAGCCAAAGGCCGCCTGCGTGCGGTAGGTGCTGTCGGTGTGGTCGATGGAGGCCACGACATAGCCCTTGGAGGCGAGGTTCTCGGCCAGATGCGACAGCAGATAGCGGTTGCCCGGATAGCCGTGGCTGATCAGGACCAGCGGAAAGGTCTCGCCCGAGGCCGGATCGACATCGCGCATCGCCTGTCCCTGCAACGTGACCTCGGTGGTGCCGTCGCGCAGATAGGCTTTGAAGGCGGTTTCGCCCTGCGCGCCCTCGGCGGCAGGGTAATACATCTCAACGGTCAAAGGCCGGTCATAGCGCGGCATCTCATCGGGCTTATCGGCGGCCGGGTCGATGGCGAGTATGTCGATCTGATCGGGGTTGACCATCTCAAGCGTGCGCACGCCCACCGCGTGGTCGCCATAGGCCGCGAGCTCGGGCGCGTTCGGCAATTGTCGGTCGATCCGATTCTCCGCCTGCGCCGCCCCTGCGGTAAGGCTGGCGGCAAGCAGGGCCGTGGTGGTCATATGTCTATGCATGGTTCGTCCTCCCTTGGATAGGCCCGAGCCTACCTGCGTTGCGGAGGCAAGCAAGCGCCCTACCCGTGACGTTACGGAAGTTTCACATTCACCCCCGCGCGGCGCGGGCCACTTCGACCTCGGAAAGCCCATGTTTCCCGGCGAATTTAGCGCGGGCGGCCAACAGCCTTGGGTCATCGGGTTTCATGCCCAAGGTGCGGATAAAGGCGATGCGCTGCTGCTGTTTCAAGGCTTCGGTGTCGATATCCGTGCCCATGGCGCGGTCGATAATCTCTCCGCCGGGGCTGACATGGAACCACTTGTTGAAGTCGCGGAAATGATGCTGGTTGTGCAGCCGCGTGACATGTCGCTCGACCGCCGTTTTGGGGACCGTCAGATGCGCCGTCATGTGGAACCACTCATAGCCCAGAAAGGTCAGTACCCCGCCAAGGGGCACAATTGCCGTGGCGATCCAAACAGCCGCTTCAAACCCCAGCAGCGCCGCAAAGCTCCAAACCAAAAGAAAATTCCCCACCAGCATCGGCAAAGCGACCCAAAGCGGCACAAAGAACAGCCCGTGATTGGTGGGAAAATCATGGTGCCCGTAATGCGCGCGGTAGAGCAGATCAAAGGCCCATTGCCGTTTCGGCGGATCAAGGTGAAAGACATGCCGGTGCAGGTTGTATTCATTGAGCATCTGCGCCGCGATCCCCAGCGGCACCAGCGCCCAGCACCACAGCGGCGCCCCCCAGAGCATCGCGCCAACGGCAACCACACAGGCCAGCGCCATGAGCATTACCCCCGCGTGGCCAAACATGATCCTGATCCGTGACATCCGCCTGACCTCCCCATCCTGCGCATCCGGTAGGCAAAAGTGTAACAAATCCCCCTCGCCCCTGTCGCGCATGACGTTAGGTGCGCTTGGCCGCTTGACCTCCCCCCGCATTCTGGCCCACATCCGCGCATGAGCAAAGCAACCCTGACCATCGACCTGCAAGCCATCGCCGACAACTGGCGCGCCCTTGACCGCATGACGGAGGCCGAGACCGGCGCGGTCGTCAAAGCCGACTGTTATGGGTTGGGCGCAGCCCGCGTGGCGACAGCCTTGGCCGAGGCTGGCGCGCGGCAGTTCTTTGTGGCCTTGGCCGAAGAAGGCGTAGCACTGCGGCAGGCTTTGGGCGAAGGCCCGGTGATCAACGTCTTTTCCGGCCACATGGCAGGCGACGCCGAGGCAATTGCCGGTGCCGCCTTGACGCCGATGGTCAACTCGACCGAGCAGCTTTTGCGCCAGCTTGAGACCCTGCCCGGCCATGGCTTTGGCATCCAACTCGACAGCGGCATGAACCGGCTGGGGATGGAGCCTGCGGAATGGGCGGCCCTGCGCGACATCGCACTCAGCCAGAACCCCTCGCTGATCATGTCGCATCTGGCCTGCTCAGACGAACCGGGACACGAGATGAACGACGCGCAGCTGCGCAGCTTTCACGAGATGACCCAAGGGATCGACGTGCCCCGCTCGCTCTCTGCCACGGGGGGCATCCTGCTGGGCTCCGATTATCACTTCGATGTGACGCGGCCCGGGATTGGCCTTTATGGCGGGCGGCCCTTCACCGATGCGCGGCCTGTGGTCACCCTCGATGTGCCGGTGATCCAAACCCGCAACGTCACCCCGGGAGAGACTGTGGGATATGGCAACACATGGACGGCAGAGAGCACGGTGAAGCTCGCCACCGTCGCTGCGGGCTACGCCGACGGGCTCCAGCGCGCCATGGGAAATGCAGTCGGCGCGGCCTCATTCCAACATGACGGCATTTCGCTGCCGATTGTCGGGCGCGTGTCGATGGATCTGATCACGGTGGATGTCTCTACGTTGGATGAAGTCCCCGCGACTTTGCAATTGCTGGGGCCAAAGCAGGGTGTCGATGATCTGGCGGATTGGGCCGGGACGATCGGCTACGAAATGCTCACCTCGCTCGGGGCGAGATACGCGCGGANCTACGCCGAATAGATCGGCGATTTTCCCCCATCTCTTATTGGCTGGGCACCAAGGCGGCGCCGTTTAGCGTGGCTATTTTCCCACAGGTCTATCCCCGCCCGTCTCGGCCTTTCACGCGATAAATCCCCCCAATCACTGCAAAAAGTTTACGAAAAACCTGAGGTTGTGCCATAATGTCGGCAAAACTGCGTTAAATCCTCAGCATAATTCCGCACTGAATGGGAACCAAGAAGGATAAAGAGGCGTTGGTCGGCAGAAACTTGCTTAGTAGCTCTTCCAGGGGGGAGAAAGTATGTCCCAGCTTCGTTCATTCGCCTACCTCATCCAATTCGCCTTTCAAAGGCTTGCCGTTGTGGTCTTTGCCCTCGCGGCCCTTGCCCTCACCGTAGCCAGCATCATGGCCGGGATCGGCCTTTGGGATTGGATCAGCCTTGACCTTCGATATGGCGGTGAGCCTGTTGAAAACGCCGGGATGTACGCCCAGCTAACCTTGACCGCTCTTGCCGTGGGCCTGTGTTTTTTCCTGCCCACCAACCGTCGCGTCATGCAGCTTGAAACCTCGCACCGCCAGTTCAATGTTGGCATGCAGGACGTGGCCCGCGCCTATGGCGCCGTGCACGCCGCCGACCGTGCGGAAACCTTTCAGATGAGTTCGGAATTTGATTCGGTGCGCGAACGTCTGGCCTATCTGCGCGATCACCCCGACCTCAGCACGCTGGAACCCGCTGTGCTGGAAATGGCCGCACAGATGAGCCACGTGGCCCGCGATCTGGCCGAAGTTTACTCGGATGAGAAACTGGCCCGTGCACGCAGCTTCTTGAAACAGCGCCAAGAAGAGGTCGAGTTGTTCAACAGCCGTCTGGATCAGGCCAAAGCCATCTCGACAGAGATGAAACATTGGCTGCACGAGGTCGAACTCGAAGAGAGCGTCGCCGTGGCCCAGCTTGAGCGCTTGCGTGACGAGATGCGTGAGATCATGCCGGAACTTGGCCTTGAGCGTGTGGTGCAGACTGAAGCCCCCGAGCGCCAGCCGGAGCCGACATCGCTCGACAATATCGTGATCGATCTGCCTCCCAAAGCTGCCGAATAGCACCGGCGGCAGCATCCGGCCCATTGGGTTCCCCCCCGGGATCATCACCCAAGGGCCGGATGCTTTTCCTTTGACGCCATCCGGCACCTGCGCGAAAAGGGCCCATGGCTAAAACCTCCTCAAGTTTTTCTTGCACCGAATGCGGCGCAAAACATTCCAAATGGTCCGGGCGCTGTGACGCCTGTGGCGCTTGGAATTCGATCGTCGAAGACAAGGGCATCTCCGCAGGCCCGCCCAGCAAATCCTTGGGCGCACGGCGCGGCTCTGCCATTGAACTCACCGACCTTGCCACCCAAGAAACCCCGCCACCGCGCGCGCAATCCGGTATTGCCGAGTTGGACCGCGTTCTGGGCGGCGGCTTGGTGCCCGCCTCGGCGATCCTTGTTGGCGGCGATCCGGGCATCGGCAAATCTACCCTTCTGCTTCAAGCTGCCGCGCATTTTGCGAATTCGGGTCTAAAGACGATTTACGTCAGTGGAGAGGAAGCCAGCGCGCAGGTCCGCATGCGCGCCCACCGGCTGGGCCTTTCCGAAGCGCCGGTCAAACTGGCCGCGGAAACCAATCTGCGCGATATCCTCACCACACTGGAAGCCGAACGGCCACAGCTTGCCATCATCGATTCCATTCAAACCATGTGGGCCGATAACGTTGAAAGCGCGCCGGGCTCGGTCAGTCAGGTGCGCGCCGCGGCGCATGAGTTGACCAGTTTCGCCAAACGGCGCGGGGTTGCCGTGATCCTCGTTGGCCACGTCACCAAAGAAGGCCAGATCGCAGGCCCGCGGGTGGTGGAGCATATGGTCGACACCGTGCTTTATTTCGAAGGCGAACGGGGCCACCAATTCCGCATCCTGCGCGCGGTCAAAAACCGTTTTGGCCCGGCGGATGAAATCGGCGTGTTCGAGATGACGGGCGGCGGTCTGTCTGAGGTCCTAAACCCCTCGGCGTTGTTTTTGTCGGAGCGCGGCCAACCCTCCCCCGGGTCGGTGGTCTTTGCGGGCATCGAAGGCACGCGCCCTGTCTTGGTCGAGCTTCAGGCGCTCGTTGCCCCCTCGCCCCATTCCCAAGCGCGCCGCACCGTGGTGGGGTGGGATTCGGGCCGCTTGGCGATGATCCTCGCGGTGTTGGAGGCGCGCTGCGGGATTCCTTTTGCGGGGCTGGATGTCTATCTCAATGTGGCCGGCGGCATGAAAATCTCAGAGCCTGCCGCCGATCTGGCCGTGGCAGCCGCGATCCTTTCGGCCCGAGAAGACGCGGCCCTGCCCGCCGAAACCGTTGTTTTCGGGGAAATCAGCCTGTCCGGTGCGCTGCGCCCCGCCAGCCAGACGGAAAACAGGTTGAAAGAGGCGCAAAAACTTGGTTTTACGAGCGCTATTGCACCGCGCGGCGGGAAAGCCGTGGGTGCGACCGGAATTGCGCTGAATACGATGAGCGATCTGACCGGATTTGTTGGCGAAATTTTCGGGGCGGGCTGATCCCCCCTTAGACGAGGGCGAGAACGCGCATGGACGGTTTTACCATTATTGACGGGGTGGTCGCGGTGGTCATCGTGCTATCGGCACTGCTGGCCTATGGCCGCGGGCTGGTGCGCGAGCTGATGGCGATTGTCGGCTGGATTGCAGCGGCAGTACTGGCCTTTCTCTTTGCGCCGCAGGTTGAGCCGCTGGTGCGTGAGCTGCCCTATGTTGGCGAATTCCTTGGCGACAGTTGCGAATTGTCGGTGATCGGTGCATTCGCATTGGTCTTTGCCGCCGCGTTGATCGTGGTCTCACTTTTCACCCCGCTGTTCTCTTCGTTGGTGCATCGTTCGATGCTGGGCGGCCTTGATCAAGGGCTTGGTTTTATTTTCGGCGTCGTGCGCGGCGTGCTTTTGGTGGCGATTGCCTTCTTCGTTTACGACACCGTGATCACGGGTGAGCGCACGACAATGGTCGAAAACAGCCGCTCCGCTGCTGTATTCTCGCGCTTTACCGGCCAGATCGAAGAAAAAGACCCGCAAGAAGCGCTTGGTTGGATCACCAACCGTTATGAGGCGCTCGTCGGGAAATGTAGCGCCTAAAGCCTTCACAAACTTTTAACACTATCGTTTTAGACAGGCGGCCAGAACAACGGGCCGCCTGTTTTGCGTTTGGCATATCCGAGACTGGCAGGTGCACCCGCTGCCCAGTTCTCGACCCCTTGGCACGCTTTATCGCGCCTGTCGCTCCTCGCGGGCGACATGCGGGGTGACAGTCGGGTGCGAAGCCCCTACATAGGCACCGACCCCACCCGGATTCGGAGTTGCCCCGTTGTCCAAGCTCATGCCACCCGCCCATCCCTTTGACACATCCTACCTGCGCGACAGCGGAGATGAGGATAAACTGAAGGAGGAATGCGGCGTTTTCGGCGTGGTTGGCGTTGCTGATGCCGCCACTTTCGTGGCCCTTGGCCTCCACGCCCTCCAGCACCGCGGACAAGAAGCAGGCGGCATCGTCAGCTATGATCCCGAAGCTGGTTTCCAATCGGCCCGCCGCTTTGGCTATGTCCGTGATAACTTCACCTCGCAGGATATCATGCAGACCCTGCCCGGCGAATTGTCCATCGGCCATGTGCGCTATTCCACGTCCGGCAACAAAGGCCCCACCGCGATCCGCGATGTGCAGCCTTTCTTTGGCGAGTTTGCCATGGGCGGTGCCGCAATTGCGCATAACGGCAACATCACCAATGCCAACGCGCTGCGCCGCGAGTTGATCGAGCGCGGTTCGATCTTTCAGTCTTCCTCGGACAGTGAGTGCATCATTCACCTGATGGCGCGGTCGTTGCAGCGCAACATCCCCGAACGCATGGAAGATGCCCTGCGCCGGGTCGAAGGGGCCTTTTCTGTCGTGGCAATGACGCGCACCAAGTTGATTGGCGTGCGCGATCCGCTGGGGGTTCGCCCGCTGGTTCTGGGCCGTGTCGGCGATGGCTGGGCGCTGAGCTCTGAAACCTGCGCGCTTGACATCATCGGCGCCGAATTCGTGCGCGAGATCGAGCCGGGCGAGATGGTCGTGATCACTGAGAAAGGCGTCGAAAGCCACTTCCCCTTCCGGCGCGTCGCCTCGCGTTTCTGCATTTTTGAGCACGTGTATTTCAGCCGCCCCGACAGCATCCTCGGCGGTCGCTCGGTCTATGAAACACGCGAGAATATTGGCCGTGAACTGGCCAAGGAAAGCCCGGTTGACGCCGATCTCGTCTGCCCCGTGCCCGACAGTGGCACCCCGGCAGCGATTGGTTTCAGTCTTGAATCCGGCATTCCCTACGCGATGGGCATCATCCGCAACCAATATATGGGCCGGACCTTCATCGAGCCGACAGAGCAGATCCGCAACATGGGTGTGCGTCTCAAGCTCAACGTCAACCGTGCGCTTATCAAGGGCAAGCGGGTGATCTTGGTCGACGACTCCGTGGTGCGCGGCACGACCTCGCGCAAGATCAAAGAGATGATCCTCGACGCTGGCGCCGCCGAGGTTCACTTCCGCATCGCCTCCCCGCCCACGGCTTGGCCTTGTTTCTACGGCGTCGACACCCCGCAGCGCGAAAAGCTGCTGGCGGCGACCATGTCCGAGGATGAGATGCGCGATCACCTACAGGTCGACAGCCTCAAGTTCATCTCGCTCGACGGTCTGTACCGCGCGGTGGGCGAAGCCGAAGGCCGCAAGGCCGAGTGCCCGCAGTATTGCGACGCCTGCTTCTCGGGCGACTACCCGGTTACCCCTGCCGATCAGGTCAAGGAAGGGTTCCAGATGAAGCCCGCCGCCGAATAACCTGCCAAGCGGACTGCACCAAAGCAAAGGCCGCGCCCGGAACCCCGGGCGCGGCCTTGTTTTTTGCCACCCTCGCGGGATCGCTTGATTAGTTCTGCGCCGCAGGCTCGGCCGCATCATTGGCGCTGTCCGTCGCATCATCCACGGCGTCGCTGATCGCCTCTCCGGCGGCGTCGACCGTGTCGGTGATCGCCTCTGCCGCGTCTTCGGCGGCGTTGGTCACATCCTCGGCCACCTCTGGCGCATTGATCGCCTCAGAGGCTTCGATGGCCACTTCCTGCGGCCCTTTGCCGGTGAAAAGCATATAGCCCGCCAGCGCAATCAACGCCGCCACGACCAACCAGACCAGATTCTTCATTCCATTCCCCTTAATCTACGCCCCGCGACGTTAGAGATTACCCCCGGGGCCGCATAGCCGTCAATTGCGCCACATTCGCCCCAGATCAAGGGTAAATCGCCGCAAAGCCCACGCATAGCGCGATTTTGCGGCTTGAAGATGCCCCCCTGCGGGTTTACCTTGCATTCTCGAATTAGGTAACAATCAAAGGACCATCACCATCGCTCGCAGACCTCATAACGCGCCGCCCCAACGTGACACCGGCCCGCGCGTCAACGACAAGATCCGCTCCAATGAAATCCGCCTGATCGGGGCGGACGGCGAAAACGTCGGCGTTGTGACGCCTCAGCGTGCCATGGAAATGGCCGATGAAGCTGGGCTCGACCTTGTCGAAATTTCGCCCAATGCCAAGCCGCCCGTGTGCAAGATCATGGATTTCGGCAAGTTCAAATATGAACAGCAAAAGCGCGAGAGCGAAGCCCGCAAGAAACAGAAGATCATCGAGATCAAAGAGGTAAAGTTCCGTCCCAATACGGATACGAACGACTACGATGTGAAGATGCGTAACGTCTTCAAGTTTCTCGAAGGTGGCGACAAGGTGAAGGTCACCCTACGGTTCCGTGGCCGTGAGATGGCGCACCAGAACCTGGGTCGTGAGCTTTTGGAGCGCGTTGCTGCGGATACCAAAGACATCGGCCGGGTTGAGAACTTCCCCAAGATGGAAGGCCGCCAGATGGTCATGGTGATCGGGCCCCTGCCCAACAAGTGATCCGCTCTATGTCGGGTCCGCACGGCGGGCCCGATTGATCAACTTACAGCCCATAACGCAAAACGCCCCCGGATCGCTCTGGGGGCGTTTTCATTTTAGGGGTAGGTCTGCTTAACGCAGCAGACCGGTAATATTCCTCACGACCGCACGGCGGTTCGCAGGTTCCGCTGACGTCGTCGGCACGCGCAGCTGGCTTTCGCCGTAGCCCTGCGTGATCAGGTTGGCAGGCGGTACATCGAAGTACTCCGTTAGAGCCAGTGCAACGGTCTCTGCACGGCGGTCCGACAGGGCGAGGTTGTAGCTCGCATCGCCAACCGCATCCGTATGCCCTTCGACAAGGATCACGGTGCGCGGATCCTTTTGGATCAGGTCACGCAGTGTGGTGCCGATATTGGCAAGCGAACGGGCCTGCTCGGGCTGGATCGCAGCAGAGCCTGTGGGGAAGCGCACAGCGTCCAGTTCCAACTGCGGCGCGAGAGAGCGCACCTCACGGATTTCGCGCACCTGACGCAGGGAGAATGTCCGCCCCTGGTCGTTGCGCAATTCCGTTTGCAGTGCCTGACGCAGCGCCGCTTCGTCTTGCGTGCTGGCGCGCTGAGCCTGCTGGGTTTCCTGAACCTGCGGCAGGTCGTTCACCACAACTTCGCGCTCTTCGACAAGGTCATCAACGAGCACGTACTCGCGGCCCTGTGCGTCAAAGTTGGTGCGGCGCAGCACGGTACCATCGCGCGAACGAATGGTCTCGACCCGGCTGCCATCGTTCTTGGTCACGATGGTACGGGTGGAGCCGTCGTCAAAGGTCTGCGTTTGCACTTCATCGCCGGGGCGACGCAGCAGCGCATTGTCGTCCTTCAGAACACGCAACTCACCAGTATCGTCCTGAACAACCACACGGTCACCGGAACGGCTGACGATCTTTTCACCGTTGTTCAGCACCGACCCCACGGCCACGGCGCCAAGGCCAAGCAGCAAGGCTTTCTCGAAGTCCGACAGACCGCTGTCGTCATCGTTTGAGGCCGCTGCTTCGGCTTCGCCAGCGGCGGTCACTTTGGTGTCGAAATCTTCGTCCGAGGTACGCACGTCCTCTTCGGTGACTTCTTCGGTTACTACTTCTGCTTCCGCATCGCTTTCGGCAGCAGCGGCAGCCGCAGCTGCGGCGGCCTCACGCTCGGCACGGCGTTCCTCGCGACGCTCTTCGCGGCGCTCGGCACGGCGGGCTTCGCGGCGCTCTTCACGGGCTTGGATCTGCTCTTCGGTCAGACCAGCGTTGTCTTCTTCGCCCACCGCTTCGCCGCTCATTTCGGCTTCGGTTTCGGCATCCTGCGCGGTAGTGGCAGTAGCTTCGTCATTCTGGACCGCTTCTGCTTCGGTCGCAGTTTCGGCCTCCAACTCGCTTTCGGTGGTTTCTACGGGCTCGGTGGTCTCGGCCGCTGTATCAGCAGTTGCTTCGGCTTCTGCAGTGGTTTCGGCCTCAACTTCCGCGTCCTGCATGGTCTCGGCTTCGACTTCAGCCTCTTGCTCGACGACGGGTTCGGCTTCGACCTCTTGCTCAACCTCTGCTTCTGCTTCCGCTTCGGCCTCTACCTCTTCGTCAACTTCGGCTTCAGCAGTCGCCTCGGCCTCGGCTTCCGACGCAGCTTCGGCGGCAGCTTCAGCTTGCGCCTCTGCGGCATCAGCCGCTTCGTCGGCCTGTTCAACCGCGCTGTCTACAGCGGCAGCGGCGGCATCGCCAGTGGACTCAACCGCATCGGCAGCTTGGTCCAAGACAGAACCGGGTTCCGCTTCGGCCTCGGTTTCAACTTCAGCTTCCGCTTCGGCTTCCACTTCCGCCGAAGCTTCCGCATCAGCGCTCAGCCCGGCGATGACGCGCAACTCTTCGGCGTTCTCTACCGTTTGATCGTCAAATGCGCAGGGAAACTCTGTCGCTTCGCCCNCGGGGCCGCATTCGGCCAGATTCTGCTCCTGAGCGAAAGCGCCATGCGGGAAGGCCAATGCAAGGCTCAGACCCAGCGAAGTCGTAGATCTCAGTAGGTTTTTCATGTTCACGTCCTCATTATTACGGGAACGCCGTTCGGGCAGCGCTTGTCACCCAACGCATAATGGGGGCGCTGGTTCCGCTATCCAATATCAATACCTTATCCCATGAAAATACCGCGCCCCCATCCGGGGACGCGGCAAAGGTTTACAAAGTGTTATCGACTATCAGGCGATGGCTGCGACAGCGCGGCGGGTCATCACGCCGCAAAGATGCGCGCGGTAGGCGCCGCTGCCGTGCAGATCACTGATCATATCATCCGAACCGAGGGTGAGCCCCTCTAAGGCACCAGCCTCAAACCGGCCAGACAAAGCGGCTTCGGCCTCCGTCCAGCGGAAGACACCATCATTCGACGCGCCGGTGATCGCCACGCGCACCCCATCACCGAACCGGGCGACATAGGCCGCGACCAGCGGAAAGCGTGAGGCGGGTTGGATGAACTTCTCGTAATGCGCGGCCTGCGGAATGGGAAAGCGCACGCCGGTCACGATCTCCCCTTCTTCCAAGGCGGTGGTGAACATGCCCTGAAAATAGTCATCCGCCGCAATTTCGCGCCGGTCGGTTTCAATCGTCGCCCCGCTGGCCAAGGCCCCGGCGGGATAGCAGGCAGANGGATCATTATTGGCAAGCGATCCGCCGATNGTGCCGCGGTTGCGNACCGCCGGGTCACCGATCCGCGCGNCGAGGCTGGCCAAGGCGGGATAGCTNTCCGCGGCCTCGCGCATGACGGTNGCGTGGGTCGTGCCGCCGCCAATCCAAAGCGCGCCATCGCGCATTTCCACGCCTTTCAACGCATCAATCCCCGCCAGCGACACCAGAACCGAGGGCATCGCCAGCCGCGCCTTCAGCGTGGGGATCAGCGTCTGCCCCCCGCTCAGCGGTTGCGCGTCTTCCTGCCCCAAGGCTTTGACCGCATCCGCCACGCTGCTGGGGCGCTCTACTTCGAANTCATACATNTTTCATCCTTCCCAGAGGCCGCNNNTGCGTCGCCTCTTTGTCCAATACACTTTTCAGTAGGCCAAGGCGCTCAGCCATTCATCGCCTCCCAAACCCGCGCGGGGCTCACCGGCATGTCGATATGGCCGATGTCCTTGCCGCCCGAGCGCATGGCGTCGAGGACCGCGTTTACCACGGCAGGCGGCGAGCCAATCGCCCCCGCCTCCCCGCAGCCTTTGACGCCCAAGGGGTTGTGGGTGCAGGGCGTCTGGCAGGAATGATCCACGTCATAGAACGGCAGATCGCTGGCGCGGGGCATGGCGTAATCCATGTAAGACGCGCTGAGCAATTGGCCGTCNTCNTCATAGGCGCAGTTCTCCAACAAAGCCTGACCNATCCCTTGGGCCAAGCCGCCNTGCACTTGGCCGGTNACGATCATCGGGTTCACCACATTGCCAAAGTCATCGGCAGCNGTGAACCGCTCNACGNTGACATGGCCGGTNTCGGGNTCAAGCTCGACNTCGCAGGCATAGGCCCCCGCCGGATAGGTAAAGTTTGACGGGTCATAAAAGGCGGTTTCCTCAAGACCCGGTTCGATCTCCTCTAGCGGATAGTTATGCGGCACGTAAGCCGCGAGCGTAACATCGCCCCAAGCCACGGATTTGTCTGTGCCCGCGACGCTGAAGGCCCCATCCTTCAACTCGATATCCCCTTCCGACGCTTCGAGCAGGTGGCTGGCGATCTTTTTGGCCTTGGCGATGATCTTTTCCGTCGCGCGCACCATGGCACTGCCGCCCACAGCCAGCGAGCGTGAGCCATAGGTGCCCATGCCCATCGGTGTGCGCGCCGTGTCGCCATGGACGATCTCGACCATATTCTCATCAATGCCAATCATATCGGCCACCACTTGCGCAAAAGAGGTCTCATGCCCCTGCCCGTGGCTGTGGCTGCCGGTCATGACAACCAGCCCGCCGGTCGCGTTNACCCGCACCGTGGCGCTTTCATACAGGCCCGCNCGTGCNCCNAGTTGGCCGACAAGGTTCGACGGNGCGATGCCGCAAGCCTCGATATAGCAGTTCACGCCNAANCCGCGCAGCNTGCCNTTGGCTTCGCTTTCCNTGCGACGGGCTTCGAAACCGGCGTGGTCGGCNATCTCNTCNAGCTTGTCCATCGTGGCGTTGTAGTCGCCCGTGTCATATTCCACNGCCACCGGCGTGGCATAGGGAAACTCCGTCACGAAGTTCTGGCGGCGCAGTTTGATCGGGTCGACCTTCAACTCATGCGCGGCCTTGTCGATCAGACGCTCCAATTGATAGGTCGCCTCGGGCCGTCCGGCCCCGCGATAGGCATCTACTGGCACGGTATTGGTAAAGACCGCCTTAACGTTCACATAGATCAGCGGCGTTTTGTAGTTCCCCGCCATTAGCGTGCCATGCAGCCACGTCGGCACCGAGGGCGCAAAGGTCGACAGATAGGCCCCCATATTGGCGTAGGTATCGGTGCGCAGGGCGGTGAAATTGTTGTCGGCATCCAGCGCCAGTTCGATCTTGGTCACATGGTCCCGGCCATGGGCATCCGACATGAAAGCCTCCGACCGGCTGGAGGTCCATTTCACCGGACGCCCCACCGCCTTGGCGGCAAAGGTGCAAAAGGCTTCTTCTTGGTAGTGGAAAATCTTGGTGCCGAAACCGCCGCCCACATCCGGGGCCACAACGCGCAGCTTATGCTCGGGGATGCCCAGCACAAAGGCGCCCATCAGCAGGCGGATCACATGCGGGTTCTGGCTGGTGGTATAGAGCGTATAATCGCCAGCCGAGCGGTCGTACTCGCCGATGGCCACGCGCGGCTCCATCGGGTTGGCCACAAGGCGGTTGTTGACCAGTTCCAGCGTGGTGACATGGTGGGCCTCCTCAAAGGCCTTGTTAACCGCGTCTTTGTTTTCCTCAACAAAACCCCAATCGTAGCAGAGGTTGCTGGTCAGATCGTCGTGCACCTTAGGCGCATCGTCTTTGACCCCCTCCTTCATGTTGACCACGGCGGGCAGCTCGTCGATGTCGACCACAATCGCCTCGGCGGCGTCTCGCGCCTGTGCCAAAGTCTCGGCCACCACGGCGGCGATTGGTTCCCCCACATGGCGGACCTTTTCATGGGCCAGCACCGGGTGTTTCGGCTCTTGCATCGGTTGGCCGTGTTTGTCGGTGATCTGCCAGCCACAGGGCATGCCGCCGATTTCGGCAAAATCCGCGCCGGTGAAAATCTTCAGCACGCCGGGCATGTCTTCGGCGGCAGAGGTATCGACCCCCGTCAACCGCCCATGCGCCACGTCCGAGCGCAGGAAAAATACATGGGTCTGGCGGCGCAGGTTGATGTCATCGGTATAGCGCCCCGACCCGGTGAGAAAGCGAATGTCCTCCCGCCGTTTGCTGCTGGCCCCAATTCCGCTGCTCGGTTCAAAATCCTTTGGCATAATGTCCTCCCGTTTGGTGGCGGTGCATGCGCACCTTATCTGTCACGCGGCTCCCCGGCCTTGGCGGTCCTCCCTCCGCCAAGGCCAGTCTGCACAGCGCGACGCAATTTCTGGCGTTTTACTCTGCTGCCAGCGCGCTGACGTCCTGACCACTGGCGGCCATGATCGCTTTGACGATGTTGTGGTAGCCGGTGCAGCGGCAGATATTGCCGTCAAGGTAATGGCGCACCTCGGCCTCGCTTGGCTTGGGGTTGTCCTTGAGTAGGGCAGCCGCCGACATCACCATGCCCGGCGTGCAAAATCCGCATTGCAGCCCGTGGTGATCCTGAAACGCCTGCTGGATGGTGTTGAGCGTGCCATCAGGAGCCGCCTGCCCTTCGATGGTGTCCACCTCGGCGCCATCCGCCTCGATCGCGAACATGGTGCAGGCTTTGACCGCATTGCCATTCACATGGACCACGCAGGCTCCGCATTGGCTGGTATCGCAGCCCACATGGGTGCCGGTGAGTTCGAGATCATCGCGCAGGAATTGCACCAGCAGCGTGCGGCCCTCGACCTCTCCCGACGCCGGTTTGCCGTTCACGGTCATCTTGACCTGTGTCATGTTCTTCCTCCCAGTCTGACGCTTGTTAGAGGCAGTTAAGCACGACAAGCCCTAGTTGAGAACATATATTTTCCGAGGGCTTTTTCTCAGCCGCCGCCTGCGCTTTTGCCGGGGTTTCGCGGCTGCGGGCGGGTCGGAATTTCCTTGAGCAATCCGCCCACCCCCATGCCCGCGATATCCGCGCTGGTGACGGGAATGCCGCAGACCAGCCGCGACAGCACCCAATCCGCGCCGTTGAGCGCAGGCGAGCGGGCGCAGCCCGGCAGGCCAATCACGGCGCGGCCCCCAAGGTGGCCGAGAAAGAGCAAATTGCCGGGGTCCACCGGCATGCCAAAGCGCGTCACGTCGCCCCCCGCGGTGCGCAGGGCCATCGGGGCCACGTCATTGATGTCAGAAGTGGCTGAGGCGGTGAGGATCAGGATCAGATCGGTCTGTGCAGCCGCAATGGCTTCGGCCAGCGGGGCGGTGCGATGGGGAACCGTTGTGGCATCTTTCAGCGNNACGNTCAGGGCCTTCAGCCGCCCCTCNACCGCCGCGCGGCCCTTCTCTCCGGCGCCGCCGGGGACATCGGTGATGATGAGCGTCGCATCGCGCAGGACGGGTGGCGCAAGGCGCAGCGCGCCCTCTCCCGCAGCCGCGCAGGCGGTCGCCACCGCCTCGGCAGGCACGGCGTAGGATATGATCTTGATTGTCGCCACCATGCCGTTCTCNCCCATCTGTTGATGGGGCGGTACCGTGGCCAGCGTGATCATCGGATGCACCGCATTAACCGCCTCCAGCGCCGCGCGGTCCATCACCACCACACCCGGCCCATCGGAAAGCAGGTTTACCCGCCCGGTAAAGGGGTTCGACATCCGAAGACCCGGACCACAGAGCGCTTGGGCCAATTTGGCAGCACCGGCGTTTTCGTCAATGTCGCCGGGGTCGAGCCGGGCGACGATCACCTCTTCGATGCCTGCAGCCGAAAGCGCGTCGATATCGGGCTGCTCCAACACCCGCCCCTTGCGCAGACGCCCCTCTGCAACGGCCACGGAATGCGCCAGCGTCGCGTTAAGGGCATCGCTTAAAGGAACCGGGCCGAACCTCATGACCGACGCAGGCTTTGGATCATCTGAGCAAGGATCGAGACGGCGATTTCGGCGGGGCTTGCCGCACCGATATCAAGCCCGACCGGTCCGTTGATCCGCGCCGCTTGCGTTGCCGCCACGCCCGCCTCCTCCAACCGCGCCAGACGGCTGGCTTGCGTTCGGGTCGAGCCGAGCGCGCCGATATAGAACGCATCCGACCCAAGCGCCACATGCAACGCCGGATCGTCGAGTTTGGGGTCATGGGTCAGCAAAACAACGGCAGAGCGGGCATCAAGGCCAATCTCGCGCAGCGCGGCATCGGGCCAGTCATTCACAAGCCGACAGTCGGGGAAGCGCGCAGGAGAGCCGAAGGCCTCGCGCGGGTCAACGACGATGGGGTCAAACCCAGCCTCGCCCGACATGCGCACCAAATGCTGCGCGATATGCACCGCGCCGACGATCACGAGGCGCAGTGGCGGGTTGTGGATGGCGATGAAACGCCCGCTGTCTTCCTCAACGCCAGACCGGTCCCGGCGGAAACGGTCTTGGTGTCCCTCATGCGACAGGTGGCGGTGGCTGCCATCAAGGGCAACCTCATAGGCCACGGCCTGCCGCGCCGCGCGTTTCGCAACGAGTTCCCGCAGCATCTCTAGGGGTAATGCGTCAGGCCCTACCGGTTCCACCAGCACTTTGATCGTGCCGCCGCAGGCCAATCCCACGGCGAAGGCGTCGCCGTCGCTGACGCCGTATTCCAACAGCCGCGTGCGCCCGTCCTCCAGCGCCTCCAGCGCCTCGACCACCACGGCCCCTTCAACACAGCCGCCAGAGACCGAGCCCATCATCGTGCCGTCACCCGCCACGACCAGTTGCGCGCCCGCGCGCCGCGGGGCGGAGCCCCATGTTTCCACCACCGTGGCCAGTGCCACGGGCTGTCCGGCCTCGGCCCAGTCGAGCGCTTGTTCGGGGATCCGGTCCATCTGTCGTCCTTTCGCCGTGAGGGCGCAGAGTGTGTTGCAACGCGGGCAAAGGTCAATGCCCGATGCGGCCACGGCTTCGCCTTGCACGCAGCGCAGTGCGGCACTACATCTAGGCCAAGATATCACAACACCCGGAGCCACCCCATGCCCATGCAAGCCAGCGAAATCGAAGACCTGATCCGCGCTTCCTTTCCGGACGCCAAGATCACCGTCGAAGGCAATGATGGTGTGCATATGGCGGCGATGGTCGTCGACGAAAGCTTTCGCGGTATGAACCGGGTCCAGCAACAACGCGCCGTTTATGCGGCCCTTAAGGGCAAGATGGACGGATCGAACGGCGATTTGCACGCGCTGGCGCTGACCACACGGACGCCGGACTAACGATGTGGGGCTGGGCCGCAGCGGTTGTTCTGGGCGGGATCGTCGCCACCGCCTATGCCCAACACCGTGCGCGACGCGGGCGGCATGTGCCGCTGGCGCAACGCCAGCCTCCGCGCCCTGAGACCGGCAAAGTGCCGCTGGGAATGGAGGCGCTGGATCTGGATGCCGTGGCCAGCACCGCGCGGCGCAATGAGAGCCTTGAGCGCGGGCAGACGAATTGGACGAAGAAACGGGGCGGTTTCTTTCTCGGCGGGGCCGAGTTGGATGTGAAGCCCTGGGCCGACGATGAAACCTATGCGCGGCGCTATCACGCTGCGTTCAAGAAATCAGATACGAAGGACAAATGACATGAGCGATGCCGCCAACCAGATCAAAGAACAAATCACCAAAAACGACGTGGTTCTGTTTATGAAAGGCACCAAGGAAATGCCGCAGTGCGGTTTCTCCAGCCGCGTGGCCGGGGTGCTGAACTACATGGGCGTTAACTTTGCCGATGTGAACGTGCTGGCCGATGAGGGGCTGCGTCAGGGGATCAAGGATTTCTCTGACTGGCCGACCATCCCGCAGCTTTACGTCAAAGGCGAGTTCGTCGGTGGCTGTGACATCATCACCGAGATGACGCTCTCGGGCGAGTTGGACACGCTCTTTGCCGAGAATGGCGTGACCTTTGATAAGGACGCTGCGGACAAGATCCGCGAAGCCAACGGTTAAAGCGACCACAGGTTAGACGAAAACACCCCGGAGCGGCTTGGCCCTCCGGGGTGTTTTTTTGTCCGGCACCTGCAGGCGCCCCGCGCAGCACCACCAGCGATAGCGCCCTGCAAACTCGGTGTCGAAACCGCCCCGAACGCACCCCAAACGGGCGCGCCCCGGCAGCTCCTTAACCTCAGTCTTCAATCGCCGTGATCATATCGACGCGGCGGCCATGACGCCCGCCTTCAAACTCGGTATCGAGGAAGGCATCCACGATCTCAAGCGCAAGCCCGGCCCCAATCACCCGCGCGCCCATCGACAGCATATTCGCGTCGTTATGAGCCCGGATCATCTTGGCCGAAAAGGTATCGGCACAGACGCCGCAGCGAATGCCCTTGACCTTATTCGCCGCCATCATGATGCCCTGCCCCGTGCCGCAGATCAGGATGCCAAGGTCGAATTCCCCCGCAGCGATGCGTCGTGCGGCGGCTTCGCCGTGTTTGGGGTAATCCGTGCTCTCTGCCGTTGCCGGGCCAATGTCTTCGACCTCAAAACCGCGCTCGGCCACATGGCGCGCGATGTCTTGGCGCAGGGCGATGTCGGCATGGTCGCTTGAGATGATGATGCGGGGTTTCACGGTCATGGGAGAGTGTCCTGATTGTTGCGTCGCAAGAGCCAGCGCCCAAGGGGCACTTTTCGCGCCCCCCAGAGCATATTGCCGCCCGCGCCGCAATCCCGCATGGGGTCAATCTTGCGGCACACAGTCCGTATAGATCGGCGTCACCGCGTCGCTGGCCCCCTCGTGCCAGCCAAGGCGCGCACGGCCCTGATGTTCCCACCATTCATAGGACGACCCATCTGAAGGCCAGCCATATCGCGCGCCAGAGCCGGAGGGCATGGTTTGCAAATGGATCAACCGCCCTTCGACATAGAGCACCGCAACAGCGGGATCGGCATCGGGGACATAGACCACCGGCACCGATACCCCACGGTCACAGAGATAGGTCACGGCGGTGGTCTCGGCCCCCGCGGGCGCGGCCCAGAGCAGCGCGCAGAGGGCCGCCCTGATGCCAGTGCTCATTTTCCAGACTTCTCTTCGATCTCGGCGGCCAGCGCTTCGGCCCGTGCGGCGATCTCGGCCAGCGTGTCTTTGACACCCTGCGGCACGACGGGCACTTCGATACGCTCCGGCTCGATCTTGGTGTTGCGCAGGCTGGTCAACTCGGCCTCACGCTCGGCCAATTCGGCGCGCACTTCGGCGATGCGGTCTTCGACGCTGGCGGTTTTGTCGGCCAAAAGCAGCCCGGCCATCAGCAACATCCGCGCCTCGGGCATGCGGCCCACTTGATCGCTCAGCACACGGGCTTCATCGTCCAGCATTTTTGCGGCGGCGTGCAGATAGCTCTCTTCACCTTCCTGACAGGCGACCTCGAACTGGCGGCCGCCAATGGTGATCCGTATTTCGGGCATCAGTCGGCCCCTCCTGACTTGGGTTCTTCTTCGGCGCGGTCATCCTCGGCGGGCGCCTCGGGTTCGGGCTCGCCGTCTTCGACCAGAGGTGCCAGCGCGGTTAACACGGCGTCAATCTCGGCCATCTCAATGGCGCGGGTGGCGCGCAGGCTTTCCAGTTCGGCAATAACGGCGGTGTCGATCAACTTGGGGTCGGCCAGCCCTTCGGCATTGGCCAAGCGCAGCTGTTCACAGGCCGCCGACAACTGCTCATTCGCCTGGCGCAGACGCTGCACGTCCATATCAAGCTGGGTCACCCGGTCATTGTTGAATTCCATCTGATCGCGCAGGGCGGTCAATTCGTCCTGATGGCTTTCCTTCAGGGTTTTGACCCGGTCGGTCAGCTGAGCGTTGGCTTGCCGCTCGTCTTCCAGCGCCTGCACGATATCCTCATCCGGCTCGGCCGGGGCGGCGTTGAGCTGATCCAGCCCCTTCGCCATCCGGTCCATCGCGGCCGTGATGCGGCGTTGATATTCTTCAAGTTCACTCATCCGCATGAAGTCTCCTCGTTCGTCCTGCTCTATCGGCGGCGTTTTCGCCTGCCGTGCCCCGTGGCGGCGGCCCGTTATGGCTGCCATATTCGGCAGATAGCGCGCAGCCCACGCAATGTCACGCGCGCGAATCGCCCGGATCAGCCGGTTTCCGCAATCCTAGCCAAAGCGCAGGCAAATTGCGCCCCCCCTTTCGTTTCAGCGACTTGAGGCGCAGAGTTCACCTCTGCCCGTGCCGCGCACCGCTTCTGGCGCCCGGTTGTGCTTGAACTTTGCCCGATCGCTGGTATGCACAGGCCCAATCTGCCACAGCCGCAAAGGAACGCCCCGTGGATCTGACAGCCCTCGCACGCGCAAACCCCGATCACTGGTCCAAGGCCACCGCCATTCGCGCGCTGACCCTCGATGCCGTCGCCGCCGCCAATTCGGGCCACTCCGGCATGCCGATGGGCATGGCCGATGTGGCAACCGTGCTTTTCGAAAAGCACCTCAAGTTTGACGCGGCGAACCCGCTTTGGCCTGATCGTGACCGCTTCATCCTGTCTGCAGGCCACGGCTCCATGCTGCTGTATTCGCTGCTGCACCTGACAGGCTACGAGCAGTTCCCCATCGAAGAGCTGAAAAACTTCCGCCAGATGGGCGCGCGCACAGCCGGGCACCCGGAGAACTTCCTCGCCGACGCGATTGAGACCACCACCGGCCCGCTCGGCCAAGGCATCGCCAATTCGGTCGGTTTCGCCATGGCCGAAGAGATGCTGCGCGCGCAGTACGGGGCAAAGGTCGTGGATCACCACACCTATGTCATCGCGGGCGACGGCTGCTTGATGGAAGGCGTAAGCCAAGAGGCGATCACGCTGGCGGGCCGTCACAATCTGAGCAAGCTCATCGTGATGTGGGACAACAACAACATCACCATCGACGGCCCGGTGACCCTGTCGGACAACACCGATCAGGTCGCGCGCTTCAAAGCCGCGCAGTGGCATGTGATCGAAATCGACGGCCACAACCCCGATGAGATCGACGCGGCCCTGACCGAGGCGAAAGCCTCTGATCTGCCCACGATGATCGCCTGTAAAACCCATATCGCTCTGGGCCACGCGGCACAGGACACCTCGAAAGGCCACGGCGCTTTGACGGATGCCGACCAGATGGCAGATGCGAAGAAAGCCTATGGCTGGACGACTGGCCCCTTCGAAGTGCCCTCGGATGTGAAATCCGCATGGGAAGAGATCGGCAAACGCGGGGCCGACGCGCGCCGCGCTTGGGAAGAGCGTTTCGACAAAATGCCCCGCGCCAAGCGCGAGACGTTCAACCGTGCGCTGGCACTTGAAGCGCCCAAAAAGATGAGCGCGACCGTCAAAGCCTTCAAAAAGCAGATCACCGAGAGCGCGCCCAAGATGGCGACCCGCGCGGCGAGCGAAAAAGCCCTCGAAGTGCTGAACCCGATCCTGCCCGAAACGGTTGGCGGCTCGGCGGACCTGACCGGCTCGAACAACACCAAGACCTCTGATCTGGGCGTCTTTGACGTGGACAACCGCGGCGGGCGCTATGTCTACTGGGGCATCCGCGAGCACGGCATGGCGGCGGCGATGAACGGTATGGCGCTGCACGGCGGCATCCGTCCCTATGGCGGCACCTTCATGTGTTTCACCGACTACGCGCGTCCGTCGATGCGTCTGGCGGCGCTGATGCAAATCCCCACGGCATTTGTCATGACCCATGACAGCATCGGCCTTGGCGAAGATGGCCCGACCCACCAACCGGTCGAGCATCTGGCGATCAGCCGTGCCACACCCAACACCTATGTCTTCCGCCCCGCCGACGCGGTGGAAACGGCAGAGGCTTGGGAGATTGCCTTCACCTCCAAAACCACGCCATCGGTTCTGTCGTTGACCCGTCAGGGCCTGCCGACCGTGCGTCTTGAGCACAAGAACAACAACCTCACCGAAAAAGGCGCCTATGTGCTGGCCGATGCCGAGGGCAAGCGTCAGGTGATCCTGATCGCCACCGGTTCGGAAGTGCATGTGGCACTGGCCGCGCGTGATCTTTTGCAGGCCGAAGGCATCGGCACCCGCGTCGTCTCCATGCCCTGTATGGAACTTTTCGCCGCGCAGGATGAAGCCTATCGCAAGCGCGTGCTGCCCGGTGGTGCCGTACGTGTTGGTGTTGAAGCAGGCATGCGTCAGGGCTGGGATCAGTGGCTCTTTGGCGAGCGCGGCAAATACGGCAAAGCCGATTTCGTCGGCATGGACCGTTTCGGTGCCTCTGCCCCGGCCGAAGAATTGTTCGAACGGTTCGGCTTTACTGCTGAGAATGTCGCTCAGAAAGCCAAGGCGTTGCTCTGATCCACGGATCACACGGCACAGCAAAAAGGGGCGACGGTTCAACCGTCGCCCCTTTTCTATTGACCTATCACTAAGGCCGCATTTTACACAGCGGCCTTGTGAAAGACCTTGCGCCAAATCGGCGTGACGATCTTTTCCCCGATCGGGATTAGCACCAGACCAAGCGCCAGACCAAAGAGCCCATCAATCCCCGCCGTGGTGATCCACTCGACGGCCCCTTCAAACTGGGCCGGGACCACGTGGCCAACGCTGACCGCGATATCATGGATCCAGTTGTAGGGCGCAGCAAAGCCCATCTGCTCCAACCCGTGAATGATGATCGACCCGCCGACCCACAGCATGGCCGCCGTGCCAACAACGGTGAGCAGTTTCAGGAACCCCGGCATCCCGCGCACCAGCCCGCGGCCCAAGCTGCGCGTCAGGCCAAAACGCCCCCGGTTCGCCATCACCAGCCCCAGATCATCCATCTTGACGATCAAAGCGACGGAGCCATAGACCGCGATAGTGATCATCACCGCCACCGCCGCCAGCGTGGCCGCTTCCATCCAAAAGTTACTCTCGGGGATCGCGGACAGGGCGATGGTCATGATCTCCGCCGAGAGGATAAAGTCGGTCTTGATCGCGCCTGCGGCCTTCTTCTCTTCCAGCTGTGCGGGGTCTTCGACGACCTTCTCCTTATCAGGGTAATCCTCATGCCCGTGCCCCCAGCCAAGCGCATGGGCAACCTTCTCCGCCCCCTCGAAACACAGGTATGCCCCGCCCAGCATCAACAAAGGCGGGATCGCCCATGGCGCGAAATTCGCCAACAGCAGCCCCACTGGCAGCAGATACACCAATTTGTTGCGCAACGATCCTTTGGTGATCCGCCATATCACCGGCAGCTCACGTTCGGCCTTGAACCCATGCAGATACTTCGGCGTCACCGCTGCGTCGTCAATCACCGCGCCCGCCGCCTTCGAGCCCGCTTTGGCCGCCTGCCCGATCACATCATCCACGCTCGCCGCCGCAACTTTGGCGATCGCCGCCACGTCATCCACAAGTGCCAGTAAACCGCTCATTTCGTGCCCCTTTTTGCGTGTTGCAACCGAAGTAGCATGTGCAGCCCATCTGGCAAGTCCGAAGCCGGAACGACCTTTACCGCTAACATGCAGGTTTAACGCTAACATCCGGAAATCATTTGGTTTTGCCCCTTTCCCCTGCCTGCCTTGCGCGGATATAGAACGCGCGACCCCGACATACGGCCCCCGTCGCGCGGCCCATGACAAGGAATGCACCATGACCATCAAAGTTGGCATCAACGGATTTGGCCGCATCGGCCGCTGCACCCTCAGCCATATCGCGGCATCGGGGCGCGATGACATCGAAGTGATCAAGGTGAACGCCACTGGCCCGCTCAGCACCGCCGCGCATCTCATCAAATACGATTCCGTCCATGGCCGTTTTCCCGGCGAAGTCTCTGTCGACGGCGGCTATATGAACCTCGGCCAAAACGACATCGAGATGATGTCGAGCTACAACCTCGAAGAGCTGGACTGGTCCGGCTGCGACGTGGTTTTGGAATGCACCGGCAAGTTCAACGACGGCAACAAAGCCAACGTTCACCTCAAGAACGGTGCCAAGCGCGTACTGCTCTCCGCGCCCGGAAAAAACGTCGACAAAACAATCGTCTACGGCGTGAACGACGATCAGCTCACCGCCTCCGACCGGATGATCTCAAACGGGTCCTGCACCACCAACTGCCTCGCGCCGCTGGCCAAAGTCATGCACGACGCCGTGGGCATCGAAAGCGGCCTGATGACAACGATCCACAGCTACACCGGCGACCAGCCGACGCTCGACCGACGCCACGATGACCTCTACCGCGCCCGCGCCGCTGCCATGGCCCTGATCCCCACCTCCACGGGCGCGGCCAAGGCTCTGGGCGAAGTGCTGCCCGCGCTCAAAGGTAAGCTCGACGGCACCGCCATGCGCGTTCCCACCCCCAACGTCAGCGCCGTTGACCTGACCTTCCAAGCCAGCCGCGACGTGACGGTGGAAGAGATCAACGCCGCCGCCCGTGCCGCGGCCGAAGGTCCAATGAAACGTGTGCTGGCCTATGACCCCGAACAGAAAGTCAGCATCGACTTCAACCACACCGAAGAAAGCTGCATCTTTGCCCCCGACCAGACCATCGTCGTGGCGGGCCGCACCGTGCGCGTGCTGGGCTGGTATGACAACGAATGGGCCTTCTCGGTCCGCATGGCCGATGTCGCCGTCGCCATGGGCAACCTGGGCTAAGGCTTGCACGGCGGGGGCGTGGCTGTAATATCAGGCCAACCCCGCCCGGAGCCGCGCCATGACCAATTCCATCGCCATCGTGCTGGCCCTCGTTATCGCCGGGGCCATGATGGTCGACCTCTATGCCTATGGCGCGGACCATATGATCTATCTCGGCAAAAAGCTCTTTGAATTAATCGAATGGGTTGCCTTCTGGCGCTAAGGCAAGCCGCGGCGCAAATCCCCGCTTTTCTGTCCCATCGCAACCGGCATGCTATCGGTCACCGACCGCAAACTGGTCTCAACCGATTTCCACCACGCCACCAATCAAACGACGCTGCAACAAGGCAGTCTGCTGACGGTCTTACAGGTACGACCACGAATGGGCTTCTCCCACCGCATGCTGGCCCCGGCCGCTATAATAGCCGCCCAAGGCCGCTTAAGACAAAAAGACGCGGCCGCCACTCACGCGCCACGCCCCTCCCCTTCATCCTTTTAAAAATACCGCGCAGAACCGCGCCGCACCCGGTCCGCTCTCTACTCCGGACGCTACTTCCGCGCAAAGCGCTCAATCAGCACTTCGTTCACCGCAGGGGTCACAAATTTGCTGACATCCCCATCAAGCCGCGCAATCTCTTTCACCAGTTTGCTGGCGATGGCCTGATGTGTGGCCTCGGCCATCAGAAAGACCGTCTCGATAGAGTCGTCCAGCTGCCGGTTCATGCCGACCATCTGGAACTCATATTCAAAATCCGACACGGCCCGCAGACCGCGCACGATGGTCTGCGCCCCAACATCGCGCGCGCAGTCGATCAGCAGGTTTTCGAAAGGGTGCACCACGATCTCGACGCCGGTTTCCTCGGCCAATTGCACGCATTCCGCTTCGATCAGCGCGACACGTTCCTCAAGGCTAAAGAGCGGCCCCTTGTCGCGGTTGATCGCTACGCCGATCACCAGCCGGTCGACCATACGGGCGGCGCGGCGGATGATATCGATATGCCCCAGCGTGATCGGGTCGAACGTACCGGGATAGAGGGCTATGCGCATGTAATTGTCCTGCGTATCTGCTGCGTTGCGGCACAGCCAAGCATTTCACTGCCGCAAGCGCAAGTCGGTTAGCGGTAGCACTGCCCCGCGGTCAGCCCGCAGAATCGCCCTGTCGTGGCCCCTGAAAACGCTTCAGTGGCCCATGATCATGCCTTCAAGGGCCTGCTTCTCCATCGACAGTTCCTGCAACTGCGCCTTGACCACGTCGCCGAGAGAGATCAGCCCCACGAGTTCCCCGTCTTCCAACACGGGCATATGGCGAAACCGTCCGTCGGTCATCTGTTGCAACACCGCGTCAGAGCGGTCATCCCGGCTGCAGGTCACCAGCTTGCGGGTCATGATGCTCTCAGCCGCCTGCTGCAGGCAGCCCGCGCCCGAACGGCCCAGTTCGCGCACGATGTCCCGCTCAGACAGAATCCCATCCGGCGTCTTGCCATCGGCCGAGATCACCAGCGTCCCGATCCGCTTTTCAGCCAGCATCGCCGCCGCCTCAGAGATCACCAATCCGGGTTTGGCCGTGACCACCTTGCCATCGGGCTTGGTCTTGAGAATCTGCGATACGAGCATCTGGCGCCTCCTTTGATGCAGGGCAAAGTCCCCTCCAGCGTCACCGCGAAATCCTTTCATGTCAAGCTTTTGGCGCAGTCTTCTGCGCGGCTTCGGCCTCCAGCCGGGCAGTCTCGGCCCGAAGCCCGGCGGCCAGCGCCTCGGCAAAAGCCGCCAGTCGGGCGTTGCGGCGGTCGTCTGCATGGCGGATCAGATAGAAAGCCCGCTTGAGGCTGACGGCCTGCGTCAGAATGCGCCGCACGCCTTGGGTTGCGGCAAGCGAAAAGTCATGTGCGATGCCTATCCCGCCGCCCTGCTGGATCATCCGCACCTGAACGGAGACGGAATTTGACGCCAAGGCCACGCGCCTGATGCCGAGGTCGGCGAGGTAGTCCAACTCCCGATCGAAGATCATATCCGGGATATAGCCAACCATCCGGTGCCCTTGCAGATCGCCGACCGAGGTCACCTCGGGGTGGCGTGCGAGATAGCTTTCCGCGGCCGCAAGATGGAGGTGGTAGTCCGTCACTTTCTGTACCACCAGCCGCCCTGCCGTGGGCGCGCTCACCCCGATCGCCATATCCGCCTCGCGCCGGGACAGGTTAAAGACGCGCGGCAATGCGATGATCTGCACATCCAGATCGGGGTTTTTCGCCGCAATGGCCGCACAGACCTGCGGCAGCAGATAATTCGCCGCCCCATCGGGCGCACCCACGCGGATCTGCCCTGAGAGTTGGTCGCTTTGCACCGGCACCCCGGCGGTGGCGGCGCGCATCGCCTGCTCGGCCCGCTCTGCCCGCTGCATCAGGTCACTGCCAGCCTCGGTCAGCATATAGCCTTGGGGCGATTTGACAAAGAGCACGGTCTGCAGCGCCTTTTCCAAACGCGCCATGCGGCGACCCAGCGTTGCGGGATCAAGCCGCAGCAGCTTGCCCGCGCCCGACAGGCTCTCTTCGCGCGCCACCGCTAGAAACAGCCGCAGGTCGTCCCAATTCTGATCCATTTCGCTGCCTTCCAGAGCTTTGCAAAAATGCAAGACGGTTTTGCCATCCTTCCTCTGTTCCATTGCTTTTTGCAAGGCTATCGTACCGCCAACCAAAGAGGAGACCGATCATGCAAGAGATGACCCACTATCTGAACGGCGAACACGTCAAAGGCACTTCCGGGCGCTTTGCCGATGTGATGAACCCCGCCACCGGCGAAGTGCAGGCGAAGGTGCCGCTGGCCAATGGCGAAGAGCTGAACAAAGCCGTCGAATACGCCGCCGCCGCCCAGCCCGCATGGGCCGCGACCAACCCACAGCGCCGCGCGCGCGTGCTGATGAAGTTCGTCTCCCTGCTGAACCGCGACATGGACAAGCTGGCCGAGGCGCTCAGCCGTGAGCACGGCAAGACCCTGCCCGACGCCGCTGGTGACGTGCAGCGTGGTCTTGAAGTGGTGGAATACTGCATCGGCGCACCCGAACTGCTGAAAGGTGATTTCACCGACAGCGCGGGCCCCGGCATCGACATGTACTCCATGCGCCAAGCGCTTGGTGTNACCGCNGGCATCACNCCCTTCAACTTCCCNGCCATGATCCCGATGTGGATGTTCGCCCCCGCCATCGCCTGNGGCAATGCCTTCATCCTNAAGCCNTCCGAGCGTGANCCCTCCGTNCCNCTGATGCTGGCCGAANTGCTGGAAGAAGCCGGTCTGCCCAAGGGCATCATNCANGTCGTCAACGGCGACAAAGAAGCGGTCGNTGCGATCCTGCACCATGACGTGATCCAGTCGGTGGGCTTTGTGGGCTCGACCCCGATTGCCGAATACATCTATGCCACCGGCTGTGCCAACGGCAAGCGCGTGCAGTGTTTCGGTGGCGCCAAGAACCACATGATCATCATGCCCGACGCAGACATGGACCAAGCTGCCGATGCGCTGATCGGCGCGGGCTACGGTGCGGCTGGCGAACGCTGCATGGCGATTTCCGTGGCCGTGCCGGTGGGCGACGAAACTGCCGACCGTCTGATCGAGAAGTTGGTGCCGCGCATCGAAAAGCTGAAAGTCGGCCCCTACACCTCCGGCAATGACGTAGACTACGGCCCGGTTGTGACCGCTGCCGCCAAGGCCAATATCGAACGTCTGGTGCAGTCCGGTATCGACCAAGGTGCAGAACTGGTTGTCGATGGCCGCGACTTCAAACTGCAAGGCTATGAGAACGGCTATTTCGTCGGCCCGCATCTGTTTGACCGCGCGACCAAGGACATGGACATCTACCAGCAGGAAATCTTTGGCCCCGTGCTGACATGTGTGCGTGCCAAGGACTACGAAGAGGCGATCGGCCTTGCGATGGACCACGAGTACGGCAACGGCACCGCGATCTTTACCCGTGACGGTGACGCGGCACGTGACTTTGCCAACCGGATCAACGTCGGCATGGTCGGTGTCAACGTGCCGATCCCGGTGCCGCTGGCCTACCACACCTTCGGCGGCTGGAAGAAATCCGTCTTTGGCGATTTGAACCAGCACGGGCCGGATGCGTTCAAGTTCTACACCCGCACCAAGACCGTGACGGCCCGTTGGCCTTCGGGCATCAAAGAGGGTGGCGAATTCTCCATCCCGGTGATGGAGTAAATCATCACGCCGGCTGCCCCGCGGCAGTCGGCCCTAAAGAACGGGGCCAGCGCCATGCAAAAAGAATTCAGCATCGGAATTGAAGAAGAGTATCTTCTGGTCGACAAGGATTCACTGGCGCTGGCTGACACCCCTGAAGGGTTGATGGAAGATTGCCGCAACGACCTTGGCGATCAGGTCAGCCCCGAATTTCTGCAATGTCAAATCGAGATCGGCAGCAAGCCCTGCAAGACCGTGGGCGAGGCCCGTGAGGACTTAAAGCGTCTGCGCAGCACGATCTCCAGACACGCCGCCAAGCATAATTTGTCCCCCGTGGCCGTCTCCTGCCATCCTTTCTCCGATTGGAAGAACCAAGAGACGACGCATAAGGAACGCTACGACCAGCTTGAGATTGAGTTGGGCGGTGTCGCACGCCGGATGCTAAGCTGTGGGATGCATGTCCATGTGGGCATTGAGGGGGATGACCTGCGCATCGACCTGATGCCGCAATTCGCTTATTTCCTGCCCCACCTGCTCGCACTCTCGGCCTCGTCGCCCTATTGGCAGGGCGAAGACACCGGGCTGGCGTCTTACCGTCTTGCGGTGATGGAGAGCATGCCGCGCACGGGGCTGCCGCCCTTGCTGCATAGTTGGGGGGAGTATGAGCGCAGCACGCAGGCGTTGATTGACCTCGATATCATTCCCGACCAGTCGAAAATCTGGTGGGACCTGCGCCCGTCGACCCATTACCCGACGCTGGAAAGCCGCATTTGCGATGTGCAGCCGCGCCTGTCACACGCGCTTGGGCTGGCGGGGCTGACACAGTCCCTCACCCGCTTCCTGCTGCGCCTGCGCGACAGCAACCTGCGCTGGCGCGAATATGACCGCTTCCTGATCGAGGAAAACCGCTGGCGCGCGCAGCGCTACGGGGTGAACGAGACGCTGATCGATTTCGGGGGGCCGACGCTCAAACCCTTCGACCAGATGTTCGAGGAAATCATCGGCCTGATCGCCGAAGACGCCGAGGCGCTCGGATGTCTCGATGAGATCTGCGCCCTGCGCGACGTGGTGAAGCAGGGCACATCCGCCGACCGTCAGCGCAAAGTCTGGGCCGAAGCGCCCGAGGGCAAGGGCGGCGAGGCCGTCGTGCGCCATCTGATCGAGGAATACCACGCCGATCTGTGACGCTTGTTGCGGCACCTTTCGGCTGATAGAATTAAACAAGTGTTCAGTTCCAAGGACACATGACTTCAGGGAGGAGCCGCGATGGATTTCGCATTGAACGAAGAACAGACCGCCATTTTCGACATGGCCCATGCATTCGGGCAGGAGAATATCGCGCCCCACGCCCACCAATGGGAGAAAGATGGCACCATCCCCAAAGAGCTTTGGCCAGAGGTCGGCGCATTAGGGTTCGGCGGGCTTTATGTCTCTGAAGACACTGGCGGCGCGGGGCTCACACGTCTGGACGCCACGGTGGTCTTTGAGGCGCTGTCGATGGCCTGCCCCTCGGTCGCGGCGTTCCTGTCGATCCACAACATGTGCGCCAAGATGCTCGACACTTTCGCCAGTGACGAGATGAAAGAACGCGTCATGCCCAAGGTGCTCACCATGGAGAAGGTGCTGAGCTACTGCCTAACCGAGCCCGGTTCCGGCTCCGACGCGGCGGCGCTGAAAACCCGCTGCGAGCGCACCAACGAGGGCTATACGCTGAACGGCACCAAGGCGTTCATCTCGGGCGGTGGCTATTCGGATGCCTATGTCACCATGGTCCGCACCTCCGACGACGGCGCGCGCGGCGTCTCCACGGTATACGTCGAAGACGGCACGCCGGGCCTCAGCTTCGGTGGGCTGGAAGACAAGATGGGTTGGCGCAGCCAACCGACGGCGCTGGTGCAGTTTGATGACTGCAAGATCGGGGCGGAGAACCTTGTTGGCGAAGAGGGCAAGGGCTTCAAATACGCCATGGCAGGCCTCGATGGTGGGCGGCTAAACATCTCGGCCTGCTCGCTCGGGGCCGCGCAGACTGCGCTGACCAAGACGCTGGCGTACATGGGCGACCGCAAAGCCTTTGGCCAGAGCATCGACCAGTTCCAAGGGCTGCAATTCCGCCTTGCCGATATGGAGATCGAATTGCAAGCCGCGCGCACCTTCCTGCGCCAAGCGGCGTGGAAGCTCGACACTGGCGCGCCGGATGCGACCAAGTTCTGCGCCATGGCCAAGAAATTCGTGACCGAGACCGGCAGCAAGGTCGTCGACCAATGTCTGCAGTTGCACGGCGGCTATGGCTACCTTGCCGACTACGGGATCGAGAAACTGGTCCGCGACCTGCGGGTGCACCAGATCCTTGAGGGCACGAATGAGATCATGCGCGTGATCGTTGCCCGCGACATGCTCAAGAACCGCTGAGGCCCCCATGAGTGATATCCACATCCGCATAACGGGCCGCGCCGGACGCATCACGTTGACGCGGCCCAATGCGCTGAACGCGCTGAGCTACGACATGTGCATCGCCATCGAAAAGGCGATCGACGACTGGCGCGATGACCCAGAGGTCGCCGTGATCGTGCTGGATGCCGAGGGTGAGAAAGCCTTCTGCGCGGGCGGTGACGTGGCGCAGCTTTACCAAACGGGCAAGGACGGGGATTTCGACTTCGCCCGCCGTTTTTGGGCCGATGAATACCGGCTCAACAACAAACTTCACGGTTTTCCCAAGCCGGTGATCTCCTTCATGCAGGGCTTCACCATGGGCGGCGGGGTCGGCATCGGCTGCCACGGCTCGCACCGGGTGGTGAGCGAGAGCAGCAAGATTGCCATGCCCGAATGCGGCATCGGGCTGGTACCCGATGTGGGCGGTACGCTGCTGCTGGCACAGGCACCGGGACGGATGGGCGAATACCTTGGCCTCACCGGCGCGCGGATGGGCGCAGGCGACGTGCTCCACGCCGGTTTCGCAGATTATTTTATCGCGCAGGCCGAATGGCCCGATCTTATCGCGCAACTGGAAGAGAACGGTGATCCCTTCATCCTCGACCGCGCTGCAAGCTCCCCGCCCCCGTCCACGCTGGCAGAGGTTCAGGAAGAGGTGGACCGCCTCTTTCATGGCGAAAGCCTTAAAGAAATCGACGCGGCGCTTGCGATGTCCGACAGCGGTTTCGCCGCAGAGACAGTGAAAACCCTACGCCGCAACTCCCCCCTGTCGATGGCCTGCACGCTAGAGATGCTGCGCCGCCTGCGCGGCCCCGGCATCGGCATGGTCCCGGCACTGGAACAGGAATATCGCTTTACCGCGCGGTCACTGGAAAAAGGCGATTTCATCGAAGGCGTGCGCGCCGCGATCATCGACAAGGACCGCAGCCCCAATTGGCAACACGCCGACTGGGACGTGCCGCAGGCCGATATCGACGCCATGCTCGCCCCCTTGGGCGGCAACGAATTGAAGTTGGAGGAAAATTTATGAGCAATCTTACAATCGGTTTCATCGGTCTGGGCAATATGGGCGGGCCCATGGCCGCCAATCTCGCCGCCGCGGGCCATACCGTGCGCGGCAATGACGTGGCTGGCACCACCGCCGAAGGGGTCGCCGAGGCCAAGACCATCGCAGAAGCGGTCGGGGATGCCGATGTGGTCATCACCATGCTGCCCAACGGCGCAATCCTGCGCCAAGTGGCCGAAGAAGCGGTCGCACATATGGCAGCGGGCGCGCTGCTGATCGATTGCTCCACCGTCGACGTCGAAAGCGCGCGTTTCGCGGCAGAGGCGGCGCAGAAGGCCGGGTTGCTCTTTGTGGATGCCCCTGTCTCCGGCGGGATCGGCGGCGCACAGGGCGGCACGCTCACCTTTATGGCGGGCGGCGCGGAGGCGGCCTTTGAAAAGGCCAAACCGCTGTTCGACATCATGGGTCAGAAAGCCGTTCATTGCGGTGATGCGGGCGCCGGCCAAGCGGCGAAAATCTGCAACAACATGATCCTTGGCGCCACGATGATCGCCACCTGCGAAGCCTTTGCACTGGCTGACAAACTGGGCCTTGATCGCGAACGGATGTTTGATGTGGTCAGCACGTCTTCGGGCTATTCATGGTCGATGAACGCCTATTGCCCGGCCCCCGGCGTCGGCCCCCAATCTCCCGCCGACAACGACTACAAACCGGGGTTCGCGGCAGAGCTGATGCTCAAAGATCTGGGGCTGTCCCAACAGGCCGCGGAAATTGCCAATGCCGACACGCCGATGGGCGCGCTGGCCAAGGAACTCTACACCCGTTTCGTCGAGGAAGAAGGCGGCAAGGGCAAAGACTTCTCTGCCATGCTGCCCCGTTTTGAGCAGCGCGGCTGGCAAGGTTAAGCCGAACGCTCCCCACGCGGGAACGACATGACCCGAGCAGGCGTTAACTTCAGAATGACCCCATCTGAGGAGATCACCTGATGCGACGCCTGCTCATTACCACAATCCTGACCACCGCCTGTGCGACCGGCCCGCTGGCCGCCGCCGGAACCGGCTTTGCCCCGGCGCAGCCCGCGGTTGCCTTTGATAGCAGCGGCCCTGAAACGCTTTGGCTCGCCAAAGACGACAAGGGCGATAAGGGCAAAGACAAGAAAGACAAAAAGGCCAAGAAGAAGGACAAGCAGGAAAAGAAGGCCGAGAAAAAGAGAGAAAAGCGCGAGGAAAAGGCCGAGAAGCACAAAGAGAAGAAGGCCAAAAAAGACAAGAAAGACGATAAGATCGAGATCAAAATCAACGGTGATAAGGTCAAGATCAAAGGCGATGAGGTCAAACTGCCCAAGGGCATGGACCGCGCCGATTTTGATGAGCGCGTGACCCGATTTACACAGGACCGCGAGACTGTGGTTACCCGTCTTTTGAACACCCCGGCGCCCGAGGGGCGTGACATGGCCGCTATCCTCGGTGCGGCGGCGCTTGCCTTGGCCGCGCCTGAATTGAACGCAGCCGCCGTGCCCGAGGACGAGCTGATTACCTATCGCAACTGCCCCCCCGGTCTGGCCAAGAAGGACCCGCCCTGCGTGCCCCCCGGACTGGCAAAACAGGGCGTGACTTATGAACAATGGGCCAGCTATTCCGACGATGAGCTGGACACTCTGCTGGAAGAGCGCCGCCAACCCTATCTTGAGGCCGATCCGCTGACGGAACGCGAGTTGCTCCTACTGGAGTCCAACCAGATCGCACAGCTCTACAGCCTTGATGCCGCGCCTGCTGGTCATCGCTACGCGCTGATCGATGGCCAGCCGGTGCTGCTGAGCAACGAAGATCACACCGCCCTGCTGCGTATCAACGAATTGGCGCGGGTGCCCACCATTGGCTCAGGTGTGAACATCGCTCCGACCGCCGCGCTGACGCAGGCGGACCTCATCAATCTCTACCGTCTGGCCGAGCCGGAAGAAGGCTATAACTACGCGGTACTGAATGGGCAGGTGATTTCGCTGCGCGATAGCGCTTATGAGACGCTGCAACTGATCCGCATCGCCCGCGCCGTGTTGTAAGGACACGCCGCAGGCCAAGCCAACCAAGTGGCGGCGGTTATTCCGCCGCCACTTTTGTCTGCTTATATAGCATCGGTTTGAGGTACTTCCCGGTATGGCTTTCGGCCACGTCCGCGACCTTTTCGGGCGTCCCTGTAGCCACAACCCGGCCACCGCCGTCACCACCCTCAGGGCCGATATCGATAATATGATCGGCGGTTTTCACCACATCTAGGTTATGCTCAATCACAACCACGGAATTGCCCTGATCGACCAATTCGTGCAGCACTTCCAACAGCTTGCGCACGTCTTCGAAATGCAGACCCGTTGTCGGTTCATCAAGGATATAAAGCGTGCGCCCGGTGGAGCGTTTGCTCAACTCCTTGCTGAGCTTCACCCGCTGCGCCTCACCGCCCGACAGGGTCGTGGCCTGCTGTCCAACCTTGATATAGCCCAGCCCCACGCGCATCAGCGCATCCATCTTTTCACGGATCGAAGGCACGGCGGCAAAGAAGCTTTGCGCATCTTCTACGGTCATATCAAGCACGTCGGCGATGCTCTTACCCTTAAACCGCACCTCCAGCGTCTCGCGGTTATAGCGCGCGCCTTTGCAGGTCTCGCATTCCACGTAAACATCAGGGAGGAAGTGCATCTCGATCTTGATGACCCCGTCACCCTGACAGGCCTCGCAACGCCCGCCTTTGACGTTGAAAGAGAAACGCCCGGGCTTATAGCCGCGCTCTTTCGCTTCGGGCAGACCGGCGAACCAGTCCCGGATCGGGGTGAAAGCCCCGGTGTAAGTCGCTGGATTCGAACGCGGAGTCCGACCGATGGGCCGCTGGTCAATATCAATGACCTTGTCGAGATGTTCCAATCCTTTGATGGTCTGACAGGGCGCAGGTGTCTGCCGCGCGCCGTTCAGGTTCATCGACGCGGTTTTGAACAGGGTTTCGATCGTAAGGGTGGACTTGCCGCCCCCCGACACGCCCGTAACACAGACGAATTTACCCAGCGGGAAATCCACAGTGACATTCTGCAAGTTGTTGCCAGTAGCCTTTACAACCTGCAACTTCTTCTTGTTCCCCTTGCGCCGCTTGGCCGGGACCGAGATTTCACGAACGCCGGTAAGATACTGACCAGTAACAGAATTGGGATCATTCGCCACCTGTTCAGGCGTGCCATGGCTCACCACTTGCCCGCCGTGAACCCCAGCACCCGGCCCGATGTCGAACACATAATCGGCCTCGCGGATGGCCTCTTCGTCATGCTCCACAACGATCACCGTGTTCCCCTGATCTCGCAGGTTCTTTAAGGTATCCAGCAACCGGTCATTATCGCGCTGATGTAGCCCGATCGACGGTTCATCAAGCACGTAAAGCACGCCCGTCAGGCCAGAGCCAATCTGGCTTGCCAAGCGGATACGCTGGCTCTCGCCCCCACTTAAAGTACCACTTGAACGCGACATCGTAAGATACTCAAGACCCACATTATTCAGGAATCCGAGACGTTCCCGGATTTCCTTTAAAATGGCTTTCGCGATTTCATTCTTCTGCGGGGTCAGATGGTCTGGTACCGCCTTGCACCAGTCAAAGGCTTCACGGATCGACATCTCCACCACCTTACCGATGTGGAGCAACTCGTTCTCATTGCCAATCGTGGGGCCAATGCGTACCGCAAGCGCTTCGGGCCGCAGGCGATAGCCACCACAGGTGCCACAGGGGCGGTTGTTCTGATAGCGCTCAAACTCCTCGCGGACCCAGTTGCTGTCCGTTTCGCGGTAGCGGCGCTGCATATTGGGGATCACCCCCTCGAACACGCGCTTGACCTCATAAACGCGCCCGCCTTCGTCATAGCGGAAGGTAATCTCTTCTTTGCCGGAACCACGAAGGAACACCTCTTGCACCTTCTCAGGCAGGTCTTTCCAGCGGGTCTTTTGGTCGAAATTATAATGCTTGGCAATGGCTTCGATGGTTTGCTTAAAGTACGGGGACTTCCCCTTACGCCAAGGCGCCAAAGCCCCGTCATAGATTCTCAGGTTCTGGTCAGGCACCACCAAACGCTCGTCAAAAAAGAGCTCGACCCCAAGGCCATCACAAGAGGGGCAAGCCCCGAACGGCGCGTTGAAGGAGAACAGCCGCGGCTCAATCTCGGGAATGGTGAAGCCACTGACTGGGCAGGCAAATTTTTCCGAAAACGTATGACGCTCGGGCTCGCCTTCACTGGGCGCGGTTTCGAGAATGGCGATCCCATCGGCAAGATCAAGCGCCGTGCGCAGCGAATCCGCCAGGCGCGTTTCCAGCCCTTCGCGCACCACGATCCGGTCGACGACAACATCAATGTCATGGCGGAATTTCTTGTCCAACGTCGGCGGCTCATCCAGATCGTAGAATTCACCGTTCACCTTGACCCGTTGAAAGCCTTGCTTGCGCAACTCAATGAACTCTTTGCGGTATTCGCCTTTGCGGTCGCGAATAATCGGCGCCAGCAGATAAGCCCGCGTGCCCTCTTCCATGGTCATGATCCGGTCGACCATGTCCTGCACCTGCTGGGCTTCGATGGGTTTGCCGGTGGCCGGGCTATAGGGGGTGCCGACGCGGGCGAACAACAGCCGCAGATAGTCGTAAATCTCGGTCACCGTGCCGACTGTGGATCGGGGGTTCTTTGAGGTGGTCTTCTGTTCGATTGAAATCGCAGGGCTGAGACCGGAAATGTGATCCACATCCGGTTTCTGCATCATATCAAGGAACTGCCGCGCGTAGGCCGACAGTGATTCCACATAGCGCCGCTGCCCTTCGGCATAGATCGTGTCGAAGGCAAGGCTCGACTTGCCCGAGCCGGAAAGCCCGGTAATTACAACCAGTTGGTCACGCGGAATATCCACGTCGATGTTCTTTAGATTGTGCTCGCGCGCGCCGCGCACTTCGATGTTCTTCAGCTCAGCCATGACATGCCCCTCTTAACGGTTTGTACATAGGTGCTGATGCAGTGTTTTCCAACGGAAAAGTGAGAACTAAACAGGAACGCGCCGACTGCGGCGTCGGGCCGCACCAAGGAGGAGATGTGCCACCAGCCCCATCGCAAAGGCCCCACCCGCCAATAACGGCAAGGCCGCGCCGCCAAAGCTTGCTAACCCGAACGCCATAACAGGTGTGCCAAGGCTGTTTCCAAGGTTCCCCATTTGGGCCACCGCACCGTTTGCCTGCGCCTGCGCGGCGGGGCCGCTGTTGAGTTGCGCGACCGCGGTAAAACTTGCGCCTTGGATCAACCCCATTGCGGCAGCCAGTGCCAAACAGGCCAACGGCGTGCCGGGGGCGAGCCAGAGCCAAAGCATAGAAAGGGCGGAAAGGGCAAAGCCAGTTTGCACAACAGAGACCGCCGATAGACGGCGGAGCAACGCGACGCCGATGGTCATTGATACCGCGATGCTAGTGAGCGGCATGGCGGCCATTGTGACCGCGCGCCATGCCTCGGAGAGGTAGGGCGGCAGGACAGTGAGGATGGAAACGAAACTGAATGTATAGAACAGCCAGCCCGCCGCCGGGGCGGAAAGGAAGGGAGAGCGGTAGATCGCGACGTGATCACGCAGTATCTGCGGCAAAGAGAATGGCGGCTGAGGGCCCTCGTCCGGCAGGCTGCGCAAGCTGCCGGAAAGCACCAGCGCACAGCCCGCCATATAGAGCGCGTGGACGGCGAAAAGCGCAGGCACGCCCCATGCCAGCGCAAGCGGGCGGCCTATGAGGGTCAGGATCGCGAAAGCCACGCCAAAGAAGGTGCCCCAGAGGGTCAGGGTAAACCCGCGGTCCTTCACGGTACTGAGCTGCGCAATCAACGTCGGCGCGGCAACGACGATGGCCAGATGCGACAGCCCTTCGACCACGCGGCTGGCCAGCATCCAACCAAACCCCGGCAGCAGCGCCTGAAAGGCCGATACAGCCGCGCCCAGCCACAGGGCAAATAGCAGCGCACGACGATAGCGGATACGGGCGACCACCAGCCCCGCCACAACGCCAAGGAGGATACCGACACCGCCCACCATTGAAACCAAGAAGCCCAGCGACGCTCCGGCCTGCGGATAAATCTTTGGAAGCAGGTCGAAGATGACGCTCATCTTGCCATATTGCGCCGCCGCCCCCAGGCCCGCGGCCCAAAGCGCGAAAACGCGCGGAAAGGAGGTTTGGTCAGCCATCGGCTCTCATTTCTTCTGGGCCAGCGCCCAAGCGCACAGCGGCATTTTGGGATCGTTAGTCAGGTCATCCGTGCTTTTGTCGAAACGCGGCGGCCAGTCGGGTTCAAGATTGCAGGCGGCGGCGGTACGGTTGCCCCATTGTCGCGCGATGACCCGGCTCTCGTCGAAGCCGGCTTCGATCAGCAAGTTCTTCAGCCCCCGTGCGGACCAGCGCGAATTGTCATTGGGGGCGGCATGGAAGGGAATGAAAAACGGCACGGCGATCCAGAAATACCCCCCGGCCTGAGCATCTGTTGAACATGGTTCAGTGCGGTATAAGGCCGGTCAAGATGCTCCCAGACCTGATTGGCGAGGATCAGATCGAACTGGCGGAGGGCGCCGCTCGCAGGATCGGTAAACGGACCTGCGCAGATGTCATAGGTCGGGTAGCCAAACTGTGTATAGCTCTTGAATGCAAAGCGCTGACCGAACCTGCCAGAAATTTCGGCTGTATCCAGCGTTGCAGGGTTCAAACGGCCAATCAGCCGACGGCTGCTGCGGTGCATGACGACACGGTTAAGGCTGACCACGACATGGCTCCCGACGGTTTGGCCAAATTGCGGCGGGGCGAGGCGCGGTCAATGCACCCTGCCCCGCCCGCGTTACATGTGGATCACGCGGTCAAAGGCGTCGAGCACGGATTCATGCATCATTTCGCTGAGTGTTGGATGCGGGAAGACGGTGTTCATCAGGTCTTCTTCGGTGGTCTCCAACTGGCGGCCCACAACGTAGCCTTGGATCAGCTCGGTCACCTCGGCCCCGACCATATGTGCGCCCAGAAGTTCGCCGGTCTTGGCATCAAAGATGGTTTTCACCAGCCCTTCCGGCTCCCCCAAGGCCACGGCCTTGCCATTGCCGATAAAGGGGAATCGACCGACCTTGATGTCATAGCCTTGCTCTTTGGCCTTCGCCTCGGTCAGACCGACAGAGGCGACCTGCGGGTGGCAATAGGTGCAACCGGCGATGCTTTCGGGTTTGACGGGATGTGGTTTCTGGCCCGCGATGAGTTCGGCAACCATCACCCCTTCGTGGCTCGCTTTATGCGCAAGCCACGGCGCACCAGCGATGTCGCCGATGGCATAGAGTCCGTCGACACCTGTGCGGCAATATTCATCCGTCACCACATGGGTCCGGTCTACTTTGACGCCAAGTTCTTCCAGCCCCAGACCTTCGGTATTGCCGACGATGCCAACCGCAGAGATCACGGTGTCGAACTCAAGCTTTTCGACTTTGCCGTCACGTTCGATATGGGCGGTAACCTTGTCGTCCGCACGGTCGAGCTTCTTGACCGTGGCCTTTTGCATGATGGTCATGCCCTGCTTCTCAAACGCCTTCTTGGCGAATTTAGAGATTTCTTCATCTTCTACTGGCAAAACACGGTCCATCACTTCGACCACGGTCGTGTCAGCGCCAAGGGTGTTGTAGAAGCTTGCGAATTCGATCCCGATGGCGCCGGAGCCGATGACCAGCAGCTTCTTGGGATCATGGACGGGCTGCAAGGCGTGGCGGTAGGTCCAGACGCGCTTGCCATCCGCCTCGAGCCCCGGCAGTTCGCGGGCGCGGGCGCCGGTTGCCAGAACGATGTTCTTAGCCGTCAACTCTTCGCTGCCCTTGTCAGTTTTGACAGAGACTTTGCCCTTTGCCGGGATCGAGGCTTCGCCCATGAAGACGTCGACCTTATTTTTCTTCAGCAGGTGTTTGACCCCGCCTTCCATCTGCTTGGCGACGCCACGCGAGCGTNTGACCACCGCTTCGAGATCATAGTCGATCTTATCCGCTGCCAGACCAAAGTCCTTGGCGCGGTGCATCAGGTGAAACACTTCGGCAGAGCGCAGCAGCGCCTTGGTGGGGATACAGCCCCAGTTGAGGCAGATGCCGCCCAGATTTTCTCGCTCAACAACCGCGACCTTCAGGCCTAGCTGTGCGCCACGGATGGCGGCGACATAGCCGCCCGGCCCCGCACCGATCACGATCAGATCAAAGGATTTGGCAGCCATGGCAAGGACCTCGCGTTAGGGTTTGCAAATATAGTTTACCGCTAAACCATATTTGCAATCGCCACAACCACGCGAATTTACCCTGCCCTGCCGAAGCTCAGGCCGCTTGCAGATTTTCACGCAGCTGTTTGACGGTCCGACCATACCCGCCTTCGTCGATATAAGAGGTCTCCTGCGCGGTGAAACTGCGCGACAGAGCCGCGTTGCGGTAGGGAAAGCGGCCAAACTGACGGATCACTTCGCGGTGCGCGCGGGCGTGCAGCAGGTTGCTGCCATTGCTTTCCGGCATCCGTTCGCACATCAAACGCACGCAACGGTCCTGATCGCAGAGGTTCTCTGAGTGCATCAGCGGCAGGTAGAAAAACTGCCGCTCGGGCGCTTCCACGCGCATGTCCCAGCCCTTTTCGATCCCCAGCTTCGCGGCCGCGAGGGCGATACGATCGCTGGCAAATGCCTTGCCGGTATCGCGGAACATATTGCGCGGGAATTGATCGGTCACGATCAAAAAGGCCAGCGCGTCGGTGGGATTNGTCAGCCAATGGTTCAGCTTGCCCGCCTCTGCCTCACTCCAGAGCCCCTCGAAACGGCTGCGGATCTCGGCATCCAGCGCATCGGAACTATTGTACCATCCCGCCGGACCCACGTCCTTGAGCCAGAAATTCAGTACATCTTGGGGTTCTGCATTTGNGGCAGCCATCCCGCACACTCCTTTGCCGCATCTCGGGCGTTTCGCTAAAGTTAAGAACGTCTTACCCCGAAAGCCTAGTCACGTTTTATGTCATCCGCGACATCGTTATCGCTATCAGGGGCGTTTTTGTCAGCTTCGGCGTTTTCTTGGGCAGCTTCTTCGGCGGCTTCCTGTTCCGATTCAATGGCATACTCTTGCGCGATTTCCACGGCCACAGCGGTGGCAGAGGGGTAAATCGGCACGTAGTTGCCCGTTTCGTCCACCGGAATCGCAGCACGCTGCGTCTTACGGTAGGAAGCATAGCCGGCCAGCGCGGCAAAGAGCACGGCGGTAAAGAGGTAAAAGCCCCCCGGCCCCAGAGCCGTGCCCATCATCCAACCGGTAATCACCGGGCCAAGGACGGCACCTAAGCCGTTGATAAACAACATCCCACCCGAGGCCGCAGCCATATCCTCTTGTTCAAGGAAATCGTTGGTATGGGCCATGATCAGCGAGTAAAGCGGGTTCGACATGCCGCCCACGACAAAGGCCGTAGCAAGCAGGATCGGGAAAACATGCCCCAGCATCATGCCGACCATAGAGCCCGCCCCACCGATCAGCGCGGTGATGACGATCAGGCTGCGTCGGTCCATCCGGTCAGAAATCCAGCCGATGGGATATTGCAGGATCACCGAACCGACAAAGAAGGCCGCCACGAAAAGTGAGATCTGCGCGACGCTCAGCCCTGCCTCGGCACCGTAAACCGCCGCCATCCCGAACTGCGCCGAGAAAACACCGCCCAAAAGGAACATGCCGACACAGCCGAGCGGAGAGGTCTCCATCAGGGTGCTCAGGCTCATCGGTTTGGTGGTGCCGAAGGGCGGTGTGGGGCTGATCGACAGCAGGATCGGCGTGACCGCGATGCTCACCAAAACCGAAGGAATGACAAAGAGCACAAAGCCCGACGGGTCAGCCGTCAGCAGCAGCGCTTGGGCGATGACGATGCCGAGTGTTTGCACGATCATATAGGCCGAAAGCGCCTGCCCCCGGTTCTCGTTCGTGGCGGCATTGTTGAGCCAGCTTTCAGCGGTCACGTAAACAGCCGAGAAACAAAAGCCGATCAGCACCCGACCCAGCGACCAGACGATGGTATTGGGGAATGTCGGGTAGAGGATCATTACCGCCGAGATCAGCGAGGCCAGCGCCGCAAAGACCCGCACGTGGCCCACACGCCGGATCATCCCCGGCGCCATCCGCGACCCGCCCAAGAAACCGACGAAGTAAGCCGACATGACGATCGACATTTGCAGGGTCGAAAACCCTTCGATGCCGCCGCGAATACCCAGCAAAGTGCCCTGCATGCCGTTGCCGACCATCAACAGGCACATGCCCAGCAATAGCGCCCATGCGCTTGAAACCACTTGAATCATCGGTCAATTCCTTGTTCGCCCAAGCCCTCCCATGGACGGCAATCGCAGGCTAGTCACCCCCTAGAACGACATTCAAGCGGGTTTTTGCGCCTCAGGCAGCAGAAGAGAGGAATCGCCGTATGAAAAGAAACGGTATTTTTCGGCGATGGCATGGGCGTAGATGTCTTTTACCTGCTGCACGCCCATCAGGGCCGAGACCAGCATCATCAGCGTGGATTTGGGCAGGTGAAAATTCGTCATCAGCCCGTCGGTCACGTTGAAGTCGAACCCCGGCGTGATGAAAATATCGGTATCCCCTTCCCACGCCGCGATCTGCCCGCCGCGCGCCGCTGTTTCGATCAGGCGCAGCGCGGTGGTGCCCACGGGGATCACGCGCCCTCCGGCGGCACGGGTGGCGGTGATCTCTTTGGCGGCCTCAGCGCTCACCCGGCCCCATTCGGCGTGCATTTTGTGCTCGGAAATGTCATCGACCTTGACCGGCAGGAAGGTGCCCGCCCCGACATGCAGGGTGACATGGCTAAAGGTGACCCCCTTGGCCGCCAGCGCCGCGAGCAGCGCCTCGTCGAAATGCAGCGACGCCGTGGGCGCCGCGACCGCGCCTGCGTGGCGGGCAAAGACGGTTTGGTAATCCGTCATATCCTGCGCGTCAGCCGCGCGCTTTGCGGCGATATAGGGCGGCAGCGGCATGGCCCCGGCTGCGTTCAGCGCGGCATCGAAATCATCACCTGTGCAGTTGAACCGCAGATGCCCTTGCCCGTCTTCCACCGCCTCAAGCGTGGCGCGCAGATCGTCGGAAAAGACGACTTCTTCGCCGATTTTCAGCTTGCGCAGGGGTTTGATCAACGCCGACCACGTGCCATCGCCGCGCGGCTCTAAAAGCGTGACTTCGATTTTGGCCCGCACCGCCCCTTGGGCCGAGGCACGGTGGCGCAGCCCAGAAAGCCGCGCCGGGATCACACGGGTGTCGTTCAGCACCAAACGGTCGCCGGGGCGCAGCCAGTCTGTCAGGTCGGTCACGCGGCGGTCATGCAACTGATCCCCCGCGGCCACCAGCAACCGGGCGGAGCTGCGCGGATTGGCGGGGCGCGTGGCGATCAATTCCTCGGGCAGGTCGAAATCGAAATCGGAGAGCTTCATCGGTCGGCGTTCCTATTGGTCTGGCAGCATAGGTCGCCCGGCGCTTAGCGGTCCTCTGGCACCCGGGCAACCGGATTCGCTTGGCCCTGCACCGCCGGGGGTGTTGGGGGCGGGCGGCGGAACAACTCGCGGAACATGCCGGGCGTGAGCGCCGAGAGCGGATTAACCGAGACGCTGGGCTCTTTCGCGGCCCCTGTCAGGCGGTAGTTGAACCCGATCAGCCCCTCGCCCTTGCGGGTGAACAGCGACCCGATCCCGTTGAACATATAGACCGGAGAGATCACACCCTGCATGTCGATCAACCCACTGTCGAGGGCATAGACCCCATCCATCGACAGCCCCAAAGACGCGCCCACGGCGCTGGCCTCGGTCAGGGTCAGGCGGTTCGGGGTCAGGCGAAACTTCGCCTCCACATCGTCAAAGTAAATGCCATCGCCGTTGAGTTCGTTGATCAACCCCACGACCGAAATGGCATTCACCAGCGCCGCGATCCCGGGCGCGTCTTGAATGGCGACATTGCTGACCTCAAGCTGCCCATCAAAGGCCCCGCCCGACCCGACAGGCAGCAGGGTAAGCGACAGATTGCCCCCGACGACCTGTTTCACCAGCCCGGCCGAGCGCAGTATCCCGCCCGCATCGTCCGAGACCACGCGCACCGCGCTACGCCCGCCTTGGGGCAGGACCCGCCCCTGCACAGGCGTGCCCCCGTTGAGCCGCGCAGTAAAGGACCCGTCCATCCCCTTGGCCGTGTCAAAGGTGCCCGCAAGGTTCGTGAGGTATATCGTATCGGTGATCTGCAGCCGGTCCAGCGCCACGCGCATCGGCGGTCCGGCTTGCCCCCCNGCCCCGCCNAANTCNGCCCGGCGCATGTCCANCGTGCCGCCGCCCAGCACCACCTGCACCGGATTGCCCTTGCCACGCCCGATCAGTTGCACGGGGATATCAAGCCAGTCGCCGCGCCGCAGCCGGTCGATCCGCACGCGGTCCAACGCGCCGCCGGGTTCAAGGTCAATGGAGCCTGCCACCCGCAGCCCCGGCGCGTTCAGTTGAAAGGCGTCGATGTTCGGCGTCTCGCCCAACCGTCCCGCCAGCCGCAATTCGCCTTTGGTCGCCGGTGCTTTTACCCACGATAACTGCGGCACGGAAACGCCCAAGCCCGCCAAATCGCTTCGCAGTGAAAACCGCGGTGCCGCGCCTTTCTTGAGGTCTACCGCAATCTGTCCGCTGCTCTCCCCGCGAAGGCTGCCGGGGGGCAGTGCGACGCCAAACGCTTCGAACCCCGCAGGGGTCAGCGCCACTTGGGCTGTCAGTCTGCTTTCGTCAGAGCCGGGACCGATCGCCTGCGACCATTCCCCGTCGAAACCCACGCCATCGATACGTCCTTCGCCGCCGATGGTGATGCGGTCATTGCTGGCGGTGATGGCCAATTTGCTGGCCTGAAGGCTGCGGTTCTTGACCAGCGTATCGGTCGAAAGCGACAGCAAATCCCCCGCGAAGTGATAGCGCACATCTTCGGGCTTGCCGCCTTTTTTCAACGGCAGCGCCAGCGTGCCTTTCAGCACCGCCTCCCCATCCGCGAGCGTCACCGGCAGCCCGGCCTTCTCCATCACCCGCATTGGCGGCTGGTTCAGCAGCGATAGCGCGGCGGTCAGGGTTGACCGGGTATTGAGCCGGATCACCGAAGGGCTGCCGTCTTTCACGCGCACATCCGGGATGATGAAAGACGACCCATCCAGCGTCACCGCCCCGCCCTGCGGCGCGATCACCTCGCCTGCGTCCACCGTGACGACAAGACGATTATCGAGCAGGCTCATATGGCCGCTGCCATCGGTGATATGCGGCAAGGTTTTCAAAAACCGCACCTCGGCCCCGGCGTAGTCGAAGGCCACATAGGTCTGCGGCACCTGCCCCGGTGCCATGCGCAGCGCCAGATCAAGGTTGCGCATCCGGCCTGAATGAAGGTTCTCGTCCAGCCATTTGCGGGTCTTGGGTTTCACCCCCTCGGGCCAGAGCGCCAGCAGACGCTCCGGGCTCAGCCTGTCCATGCGCCCATCGAGTGACAGGTTCCAGCCCTCAGGCTCGGCCACAAGCGCCCCATCAAGGCGCAGGCTACGGCCCTGATCGCTGATCTCCAAACGGCCCAGTTTCAGGCGAAACGGGTTGAGGCTGAGTTCAAAGTCGATATCTGCTTGATCCAAGGCCACCGTCTCAGGGTAGACTTCCGCCGGATTGGCGCGCAGATCGCGTAAGGAAAACTGCCCCACCATCCGCCCCGGAATGCCCCCCGTGACATCGCCCAGTTGCGAAGTGCCGGTGATGTTGCCCGACACCCAAGGGCTGTCGAGGGACATCTCGTCAAAGCGCAAAAGCTGGCGCGCGGGGTCATAGCTAAAGTAGCTCTGGGCCCCATCAAAAGGGATCGGCTTGGTCTGCGAGTTGGGCTGCAACACGCCTTTGCCGATTTGCAGCGATGCGTTGATCGGCGCAAAGCGGCCCGCGCTGTCGATCCCGCTGCGCACCGCGCCCGAGATATTGGCGCGCAGTACCTCTAGCCATGAAAACGCAGGCCCTTGTGCGGCGATGTCGCGCGCATCGATCCCGTCGAATGTCACACCAAAGGTCGCGGCGTTCTGGCCGATGCGGCTGCTGTAATTGGCGGTGAGCGTGGCCACATCGGCCCCACCGCTCAGCACCGCAAGGTCGGCCGACAGGTCAAGTTGATCGCCATCGCGCGCCAAGCGCAGCCGCCCGCCATCGCCGGTCCAGGCCCGGCCCGCGCGGGCATCCTCGAACCGCAGGGTCAGGGCGCGCAGCTCAACCGAGCGTAGGGCCGAGAGCGCGGGTGCGGCCAGCACCTCGTCGATCTGACCGATGAGTTGCGGCAGGGTCGCGGCCTCACGCTCAGGCGGGGCGATTCCGGCCCCGGCAGAGAGGCTCACCCGGCCATCCGCCCCCCGGCGCAGGTTTGCCACCACGCCTGAAAGGGAAATCGCCCGCGGCTGTGCCACACCGCGCAGCAGTGACCGCATCGACAGGCTGGCCTTGAACTCATTGAAACTGACGATCTCGTCGCCTTCGGGGGTGGTGACAAAGATATCTTGCAGCCGCACGCGCGGCCGCCAGCCTTCGTCGACGACGAATTCCATCGCGCCGAAATCCACCCGCGCCTGCGGCAGCGCAGTCGCGATCCGCGCCTCGATCCGCTCTTGCACCCAAAGCGGCGCGGGGATCGGACGCCCGGTGAAATAGACCGCCGCCCCCGTCGCCAGCGCCGCCAATAGCACCAACACCACAACCAATGCGATCCCCGCGCGGCGGCGCGGCCTGCGGCGGGGCGACCCTTCGCCGTCTGGCGCAGGGGGGCTGGAAGGGGATGGGTCGCGCATCGGGCTCCGGTTCGGCTGGGGCGGCTTTCGGGGGCGGCTTTGACGTTGTCAAATCAGATGCAGTATGACAGCCCTAAACGACCCTTCACAAGCCAAAGGAACCGCCCCATGTCGCAGATCGGACCCCAGCCCGGCCAACCGGCCCCGGATTTCACCCTTCCCGTGACTGGCGGTGGCGAGATTACGCTGTCTGCGCAGCAAGGCGGCCCCGTGGTGCTGTTCTTTTACCCGCGCGATGACACGCCCGGCTGCACCAAGGAATCGATCGGCTTTTCCGAGCGGCTGTCGGAGTTCGCCGAGGCTGGTGTGCAAGTCTTTGGCATCTCACGCGACAGCATGGACAAGCACGACAAATTCGCCGCCAAACACGCGCTGACGGTGCCGCTGTTGTCCGACACCGATGGCGCGGTGACCGAAGCCTACGAGGTCTGGGTTGAGAAGAACATGTACGGCAAGAAATCCATGGGCATCGAACGCGCGACCTATCTGATCGACGCCGCAGGCCAGATCGCGCAGGTCTGGCGCAAGGTGAAAGTGCCCGGCCATGTCGATGCGGTGCTGGACGCGGTGCGTGGCGCATGATGCCGCTGGCGGAAATGGCCGAGGCGGTACTGCGCACGGCGGATGGGCGCGAAAAGACCGCACTGTCGCGGAAATTCGCAGCTGAATGGCTCTCGGCCCGAGCCGAAGGCGCGCGCCCTGAGGTGGGCCGCGCTGATCCGCCGCTGCACCCTGCCCGACCTGCCCAGCCCGAATTGCTCAGCCCGCGCGAAGTGCCCCGCCGCCGCCCGGGCACGCCCGAAGGCCGCGCGGCGCTTTTGCATGCCGTGGCGCATATCGAGTTGAACGCTGTCGACCTGCATTGGGACGTGATTGCGCGGTTTTCGCATGTTCCGCTTCCGCTTGGGTTCTTCGATGACTGGGTGAAAGCGGCGGACGACGAATCCAAGCACTTCAACCTGATGTGCGATTGTCTTGAGGAGATGGGCAGCCACTATGGCGCGATGCCTGCCCATGCGGGCATGTGGCGCGCGGCAGAGGATACGGTGGACGATCTGATGGGCCGCCTCGCCGTAGTGCCCATGGTGCTAGAGGCGCGTGGCCTTGATGTGACGCCCGGCATGATCGAGATATTCCGCAAGGCCAAGGCCGACAGCGCCGTGGCAGCACTTGAGACGATCTATTCCGAAGAAGTCGCCCATGTGGCCTATGGCAGCAAATGGTTTCACTTCCTTTGTGGGCGCCATGACGAAGACCCGAAAGACCGGTTTCATGCTCTCGTGCGCCAGTATTTTCACGGCGATCTCAAGCCGCCTTTCAACGAGGAAAAACGCGCCGAGGCGGGAATCCCGCCCGATTTCTATTGGCCTCTCACGGCGGACGGGGGCCCAAGCTGATCCGGCCATAAGACAGCAAGTGCTTAATATCGGAGGATTTTTGCCAATAGCAAAGCGCTTTTTCCCGGGGCGAATGGGGGATTGCCGCGCAGGCGCGGGTTGCCGCGGGTCAATAGGGTTGCCCCATTCGCGGGCACTGGCTATTGACGTTGGGCGCGGGCTGGGCGAGCCCTCCGCGCCGACGGGACGGGACAAAGGACGACAACGTGCGCACACGGATTGCCATCAAGACGCATGCTCTGCTTGAGCATTATTTTCCCGAACGCCGCGTCTTTTTGAAATCCGACAGCGACACACGTTTCATCCGTCTGCGCCCCGGCACCCAGATTATCGGGCTGGCAGGGTCGGCCTTCCTCGTGTCATGGGCCATTATCGCCACGGCGATCATTTTGATGGACAGCATCGGCTCGGGCAACTTTCGCGAGCAGGCCAAACGCGATCAGCGCACCTATCAGGCGCGTCTGAACGAGCTGTCCGCGCAGCGTGATCTGCGGGCCGAAGAGGCATTGGCCGCACAAGACCGCTTTAACGCCGCGCTCACACAAATTTCCGTCATGCAATCCGAACTGCTGGCGTCAGAGACCCGCCGCCGTGAGTTGGAGACCGGGATTGACGTGATCCAATCTACCCTGCGCGACACGATGAAAGACCGCCAAAAGGCCCGGCTGAAGCTGGCCGAATTGGAAGGCAGCCTTGAGAACGGTGAGGCGGGCAGCCTGCGCGCCGATGCCGATCAAGCGCCGGTCGATTTCCTTGCCCAAGCTCTGGCACGCACCGCGGCAGAGCGCGACAAAGTTGTGGTCGATGCGCAGGATGCGCTGCTGCAGGCCGATGAAATGGCGCAAGAGATCGCGTTGATGCGCGATCAGAACGACGCGATCTTCCGCCAGCTTGAAGAAGCGATGAGCGTTTCCGTCGCCCCGCTCGATAAGATGTTCCGCAGCGCGGGCATGCCGACCGACCGTATCCTCGCCACCGTGCGCCGCGGCTATTCCGGCCAAGGTGGCCCGATGACGCCGCTGTCCTTCACCACCCGCGGCGAAGAGCTTAGCCCCGATACGCTGCGCGCAAACCGTCTGCTGAACCAGATGGACCGGTTGAACCTTTACCGCATCGCCGCCGAAAAAGCGCCTTTTGCGAACCCGGTCAAAAACGCTTTCCGCTTCACCAGCCAGTTCGGCTATCGCCGCGACCCCAAGACAGGTGGCCGCCGGATGCACAAGGGCGTCGACTTTGCCGCTGGCATGGGCACGCCGCTTTATGCGACCGCCGATGGTGTGGTGATTCACGCCGGCTGGTCCTCGGGCTATGGCCGTTTGGTCAAGATCCAGCACGAGTTCGGCATCGAGACCCGTTATGCCCACATGTCCAAGCTGCGCGTGAAAGTTGGTCAAAGAGTCTCGCGCGGGCAGCATATTGGTGATATGGGAGCATCAGGACGGGTCACCGGTGTCCATCTCCACTATGAAGTCCGCGTAGGTGGCAAGGCTGTTAACCCCATGATCTATATCAAGGCTGCAAACGATGTTTTCTAAAAGCAAAATCAACGATCCCGCGCCCCAGGATGCAGATGCGTCCAAACCGGCACCTTCCAGCGCTTCGGCGGCCCCTGCGCCCTCCAAGCAGAGCGAATTCAAGGCCAGTGCCCCCAAGGCGAAGCCGCCCGCATCCGTTCTGTCTTCGGACCTGCATGTGACCGGCAACATGAAGACGACGGGCGATGTTCAGGTTGAAGGCACTGTTGAGGGCGACATCCGCGCGCATCTGTTGACCATCGGTGAAACGGCGACGATCAAAGGCGAAGTAGTTGCCGATGACGTGGTGATCAATGGCCGTATCGTGGGCCGCGTGCGTGGCCTCAAGGTACGTCTGACATCGACCGCACGGGTTGAGGGTGACATCATCCACAAGACCATCGCGATCGAATCCGGCGCGCATTTCGAAGGTTCGGTGCAGCGTCAGGACGATCCGCTGAACCCGGGCGCAAAATCCGCTCCGGCGCAAAAGCCGAACCCGGCGTCCTAAGACCTGCGGTCGGTTCAGAGTATTCACGGGCGTCGCGGGAAACTGCGGCGCCCGTTTTCATTTTAGGCTTGCGGCGCGGGCTTAACGCTTCAGCATCCAAGTACCATCTGGCCAGAAGGCATCAAAGGCGAAGGCAAACATCACATCATGCGGCACGTCGCTGCCGGCGCTGTCACGCACGCGGATGCTGCCCACGTCACGCCCCTGGCCGATCTGCCCCGCGTCCAACGCCGAGGCCTGCCCTGCCCGCCACGAGATCGTCACACCGGCCTCACGCAACTCGCCTTCCTCGGCCAACCGATTGAGCCGCCACGCCCGGTCTCCCACACGCACCACGCGCTCTAGCGGTGCAATTCCGTGCGGCGGCTGCGCGCCGTCGTAGAGGAAGGGTTTGGCCGAAGAATCATAGTTCCGGTAAGGGTTGCGGCCATAGTCGCGGTTGTAGGAAGGTTCCTCCATCACCAGCCCATCGGGGTATCGCGCGGTGAAATCGGCCCAGCTTTCCAGCCAGCTTGGGAGGTGTTTTAGCTCGGTGCCCGTCAGCGCCCCCACGATGGCGCGGCCTTCGGCCTGTTGCCACCAGCTTTGGGTCTCGCGGTCATACATCACCATGTCGGAATGGCGCAGCTTGCCTGATACGCCAAAGCGCAGCAGCTTGCCCGCGACGCGGCGGTCAAAGACAAGTGCAGTGTTGCACAGCGGGCAAAAGGTCACGGCGATAGGCTGGCCATTAACCCTATCGTTAACAATCTCATGCCATGTCAGATAGCGNATCGGATAGGCGCGCGGTTTGGCACCCTCTATCGCNACCGTGATNACNGGCTCGCGCGGGGCGATGCGGGTTTCGGCGCGCGCNGCTTTGAAANCCGGTGCNTCNAGTGCCGGGATGCCATCCTTGGGCGGCCCGCCCGAGATGATCTCGGACCAATCTGTGATNCTTGTTTTGGAAAAATCGGTCTCCGGCCATTCCCCCTGCCAGCGGGCGGGATCGGCGAGAAGACTGTTGGCCGCAAGGCCAAGGCTCAGAACGATGGCGCTTAATTTTATCATGGTCCGAGCGTGCCGCATGCGGGGGTGAGCAAGCAAGCCCACCCCACGCAATCGGGAACAGATGTTACTCGGTCCCCGATGCGACTTGGGGCCGACGGTTACTCGGTCACAGTGACCTTTTGCATCACGTCCGGCGTGCCGACAACGGCACCGTTGGGGCCGGTGCCGCGTTTGATGGCATCGACCACGTCCTGACCTTCGGTGACCTGGCCTACGACGGTGTACTGACCGTCAAGGAAGGGGGCTTCGTCGAACATGATGAAGAACTGACTGTTTGCGCTGTTCGGGCTCTGGCTGCGGGCCATGCCCACGACGCCCTTCTCATAGGCGATGTCCGAGAACTCCGCCTCTAGGTCGGGCTTGTCGGAGCCGCCCATGCCAGCGCGCGCGGTGTCGCCATCGGCGCGGCCAAACTGCACGTCGCCGGTCTGCGCCATGAAGCCGTCGATCACGCGGTGGAAGACCACCCCGTCATAGGCGCCTTCTTCGGCCAGTTCGGTGATCTGCGCGACATGGGCGGGTGCCACATCTTCCAGCAGGTCGATCTTGACGGTGCCATTGGCCTCGCCCGCAACTTCGATCTCAAGCCCGGTGGCCATGGCCGCCGAACCGAGAAGCGCCAAAACGGCGCTGGTGCCTACGAGCTTACGCATCTGCGGCCACCTTGACGGAGATCATGCGGTCCGGGTTCGCAGGCGGCTCGCCCCGTGTGAGCGCATCAACATGTTCCATGCCCGAGATGACTTGCCCGTAAACGGTGTACTGACCGTTGAGGAAGTCATTGTCTTTAAAGTTGATGAAAAACTGGCTGTTGGCGCTGTCGGGGTTGGCCGAACGCGCCGCACCGATGGTGCCACGGGCGTGAGGAACTTTGGAGAATTCCGCAGGCAGGTTCGGCAGGTCGGAGCCGCCGGTGCCAGCCGCACGCAGGTTGAAGTTGTCTTCCATGTTGCCGTTGGCCACATCGCCTGTCTGGGCCATGAAACCTTCGATCACGCGGTGGAAAGCCACGTTGTCGTATTTTCCGGCGCGGGCCAGTTCTTTCATGCGCTCGACGTGCTTGGGCGCAAGGTCAGGCATCAACTCAATCGTGACGGTGCCGCCTTTGAGTTCCATCAGGATGGTGTTTTCGGGGTCTTTGATCTCGGCCATTGGGCAATCCTTTGGTTTGTCTTTGCCAGATACCTAAGGAGCTTGGCCGCGATTGCCAAGCCGCGCATTGACCTGAGCCAAGATAACAGCAAAACACAGCGCAACGGATTGGATTGGGAGAAGACCGATGGGCTGGAAGTCACTGGACGATATGGAACTGGACGGCAAACGGGTGCTTTTGCGCGTCGACATCAACGTACCGGTCGAAAATGGCCGCGTTACCGATGCCACACGGATCGAGCGGATCGTGCCCACGGTGACCGACATCCTGTCGCGCGGCGGCAAGGTGACGCTGCTGGCGCATTTCGGACGGCCCAAGGGCAAGGCCGTGGACGAGATGAGCCTGAAACAAGTCCTACCCGCGCTGGAAAAGGCATTGGGCCGCGATGTGGCTTTCGTGCCCTCGCTGGACGCCGCTGCCGAGGCGCAGGGCGATCTGCAACTTATGGAAAACATCCGCTTTTATCCGGGCGAAGAAGCCAATGACGAAGGCTTCGCCCGCCAACTGGCCGCGCTTGGCGATATCTATTGTAACGATGCCTTCTCTGCCGCCCACCGCGCCCATGCCTCGACCGAGGCGCTGGCGCGGCTGTTGCCTGCCTGCGCGGGCCGTTTGATGCAGGCGGAACTCTCGGCGCTTGAGGCAGCCCTCGCTAAGCCTGAGCGTCCTGTTGGCGCTGTCGTTGGGGGGGCCAAGGTCTCGACCAAAATCGCGCTTTTAGAAAACCTCGTGAACCGGCTGGATGTTCTGGTGATCGGCGGCGGCATGGCGAACACCTTCCTCGCAGCGCTCGGTGCTGATCTGGGCAAGTCATTGGAAGAGCCGGATTATTACGACACGGCCAAAGACATCATGGCGCAGGCCGACAAGGCGGGCTGCCGCGTGATCTTGCCCGTCGACGGTCTGGTCGCGCGTGAGTTCGCCAAAGGGGCTGCGCATGAGGTGGCCCAGCTTGGCCCTGATGCGAAACTGTCGGATGATCAAATGGTGCTGGATGCGGGCCCTAATACGGTCGCGCTGGTTGAAACCGCTTTTGCCGGGCTGCGCACATTGATCTGGAACGGCCCGATGGGGGCCTTTGAAATCCGGCCCTTCGATACTGCCACCGTCGCCGCAGCCCGGGCCGCCGCCGCCAAAACGCGCGAAGGCACGCTGACCTCGGTCGCCGGGGGCGGTGACACGGTTGCCGCCCTGAACCAAGCGGGCGTGGCGGATGATTTCACCTATATCTCAACCGCCGGGGGCGCTTTCCTTGAGTGGATGGAAGGCAAAACCCTGCCCGGCGTTGCCGCCTTGGGCGGCTAAGCCGCGCAAAATCGTGATTTCGCGGTAAAAACAACGGGTTTCCCGCAATTGTGGGATTCCCATGTCGAATCGCCTGTGTCATACTAATGTCACGTCCGCCAAGAGACGCAGAGGCAGAACCATGACACGCAACACCCGTCCGGCTTTCGGCACATTGCTGTTTTTCGCAATCGCTTTCGCGCTGAGCCTGTATTTCACCTTTGCCGCCGTGCAGGGGGATTTCGGCCTGTTCCGCCGGACCGAGATCGTGGCCGAGAACCAAAAGCTGAGCGACCGTCTGGCCGAGGTCCGCGCCGAGGTTGCGCGGATGGAAAACCTGACCCGCAGGCTGTCGGACGATTACCTCGACCTTGATCTTTTAGACGAACGCGCGCGCAGAGTGCTGGGCATGGTCCGCACAGATGAGATCGTCATTCGCTGACCTTTCGCGTCCGATCGCCCCGCCCCGCGCCTGCGGTCTTGCAATCACTTAAAATCTCTGGCCTCCTTTGACTTGTCAGCCGTGGTGCGCGCGCCACGTCACAAAGTCCCTCGCAATCCGTTCCGGAATGCGTTAGGGAATAGTTTAACGCTAAACTACTTTTGGCATCTGACCAGAGCCGACGGAGGAGACGTCCATGGCCGCGAAGAAATCGAGCAAGAAACCCAATGTCTCTGCGGAGGAGCTGACCAGCTATTACCGCGACATGCTGCTGATCCGACGCTTTGAAGAGAAAGCCGGGCAGCTTTACGGCATGGGGCTGATCGGGGGGTTCTGCCACCTTTATATCGGGCAAGAAGCTGTCGTTGTGGGCCTAGAGGCCGCCGCCGAAGAAGGCGACAAGCGCGTCACTTCCTACCGCGATCACGGCCATATGCTGGCCTGTGGCATGGACCCGAACGGCGTCATGGCCGAGTTGACGGGCCGCGAGGGTGGCTACTCCAAGGGCAAGGGCGGGAGCATGCATATGTTCTCGAAAGAAAAGCATTTTTACGGCGGCCACGGCATTGTCGCAGCGCAGGTGCCGCTCGGCGCGGGGCTGGCCTTTGCCGATCAGTACAAGGGCAACGGGCGCGTCACTTTCACCTATTTCGGCGATGGTGCGGCGAACCAAGGTCAGGTCTATGAGACTTTCAACATGGCCGCGCTTTGGAAGCTGCCGGTGATCTTTGTGATCGAGAACAACCAATACGCCATGGGCACATCGCAGCAGCGCTCGACTTCCTCGGCCGAAATCTGGGAGCGCGGCAAAGCCTTTGGCATCCCCGGTGAGGCCGTCGATGGGATGGACGTGCTGGCGGTGAAAGAGGCCGGTCAAAAGGCCGTGGCCCACGCCCGTGAGAACGGACCGTATATCCTTGAGATCAAGACCTACCGTTACCGTGGCCACTCCATGTCCGACCCCGCAAAATATCGCACCCGCGAAGAGGTCCAAAAAATGCGCGATGAGCGTGACCCGATTGAATCGGTCCGCACCCTGCTGCTCGAAGGTAATCACGCCACCGAAGACGACCTCAAGGCCATCGATAAAGAGATCAAGAAGATCGTGAACGAGAGCGCCGATTTCGCCAAGGAAAGCCCCGAGCCTGCGCTCGAAGAGCTTTGGACCGATATCTACGCAACCGAAGTTCCGCAGGAGGCCGAAGCCTGATGCCGCATTTCGAGATCCACGCAAGCGACGTCGCGGCCGCCAAAACTTTCTATGCCGGATTGTTCGGTTGGGAATTTTCTCCCATGGAGGGGGGCGAAGACGCTTCCTATCACCTGATCGAAGGCCGGGACATCGGCACGGGCAAAGGCCTGACGGGTGGCATGTTGACACGCGGTGACGCGACCCCAACTGCTGGCGGCCCGATCCGTGGCGGCACCATGACTTTTGAGGTCGAAGACTGTGACGCCCGCTATCTCTGGGCGCTTAATAACGGCGGGGCCGAGGCCCTTCCCCCCACAGATTTTCCGGGCATCGGCCGCTGCGCCTATGTCGAGGACGGCCAAGGCAACGTCGTCGGAATGATTACTCCTGCGGAGAAAAACTGATATGGCAACCGAAATTCTTATGCCCGCCCTCAGCCCTACCATGGAAGAAGGCACGCTGGCCAAATGGCTGGTCAAGGAAGGCGATGAGGTCTCTTCTGGTGACATTCTGGCCGAGATCGAAACCGACAAGGCCACGATGGAATTCGAAGCCGTTGACGAAGGCACCATCGGAAAAATCCTGATCGAGGAAGGCACTGAAGGCGTCAAGGTGAACACCGCTATCGCCGTTCTGCTGGAAGATGGCGAAAGCGCGGACGATATCGACAGCGCGACATCGGCCCCCGCCGAGGACAAGGGCGAGGACGCCGAGCCTGCGCAGGCCAAATCCTCGGACGACAACCGCGAGCCCCCCGCCGAGGGCAAGAAACAGCCCGAGCCCGACACCAGCCCCGACTGGCCCGAAGGCACGGCGATGAAGCAGCAGACCGTGCGCGAAGCGCTGCGCGACGCCATGGCCGAAGAGATGCGCCGCGACGAAGATGTCTTCCTCATGGGTGAGGAAGTCGCGGAGTACCAAGGCGCATATAAAATCACCCAAGGGATGCTGGACGAATTCGGCCCCAAACGGGTGATCGACACGCCGATCACCGAACATGGCTTTGCCGGGATCGGTGTTGGTGCGGCCTTCGGCGGTCTGCGCCCGATTGTCGAGTTCATGACCTTCAACTTCGCCATGCAGGCGATGGATCAGATCATCAACTCCGCGGCCAAGACGCTCTACATGTCCGGCGGCCAGATGGGCGCGCCCATGGTCTTCCGTGGCCCCAACGGTGCCGCCGCCCGCGTCGGCGCGCAGCACTCACAGGACTATGCCGCGTGGTTCATGCAGATCCCCGGCCTGAAGGTCGCGATGCCCTATTCGGCGAGCGATTATAAAGGCTTGATGAAAACCGCCATCCGTGACCCGAACCCGGTGATCTTCCTTGAAAACGAAATCCTCTATGGCCGCAGCTTCGACGTGCCGGATATTGAGGATTACACCGTGCCCTTCGGCAAGGCTCGCATCTGGCGCGAAGGGTCCGACGTGACCATCGTCAGCTTTGGCATCGGCATGACCTATGCGTTGGAGGCTGCTGAGAAGCTGGCCGAAGAAGGCATTGACGCCGAGGTCATCGACCTGCGCACACTGCGCCCGATGGACACGGACACGATCCTGAAATCGGTGATGAAGACCAACCGCTGCGTCACCGTCGAAGAAGGCTGGCCGCAGGGCTCCGTCGGTGGCTACATCAGCGGCGTGATCATGCAAGAGGCGTTTGATTACCTCGACGCGCCGGTCATCACCTGCACCGGCAAGGACGTGCCCATGCCCTATGCCGCCAACCTCGAAAAACACGCGCTGGTCACCACCGACGAGGTGATTGAAGCCGTCAAATCAGTCACTTACCGGTAAGGAGCGGATCATGCCCACAGAAATTCTCATGCCCGCCCTATCCCCCACGATGGAGGAAGGCACGCTTGCCAAATGGCTGGTCAAGGAAGGCGACGAAGTCTCCTCTGGTGACATTCTGGCCGAGATCGAGACCGACAAGGCCACGATGGAATTCGAAGCCGTCGACGAAGGCACCATCGGCAAGATCCTGATCAGCGAAGGCAGCGAAGGCGTGAAGGTGAACACGCCAATCGCTGTACTGCTCGAAGAAGGTGAAAGCGCCGACGATATCGATACATCCGCATCCACCAAAGAAGAAAAACCGCAGGCCGAAGCGGCGCCCAAAGCCGCCGAAGCCGAGACCCCCGAAGCGGGCTATGGCCGCGGTGCGACGGATGCGAATGAGGCGACGGGCAAAAGCGACAGCAAAGCCCCCGCCGCCCCGAAAAGCCAGAAGGGTGAGCGTATCTTTGCCTCCCCCCTCGCCCGCCGGATCGCCGCCGACAAGGGGTTGGACCTGTCGCAGATCGACGGCAGCGGCCCGCGTGGCCGGATCGTCAAAGCAGATGTCGAAAACGCCCAGCCGACAGCGGCGAAATCCGAGAGCGCAGCGACTGCCAAAGATGCCGCCCCGGTCGCCCAAGCCGCGACCACCGGCCCATCTGCCGATGCGGTCGCCAAGATGTACGAGGGCCGGGAGTACGAGGAAGTCACCCTCAACGGCATGCGCAAGACCATCGCCGCGCGCCTTACCGAGGCCAAGCAAACCGTGCCGCATTTCTACCTGCGCCGCGACATCCAGATCGACGCGCTGCTTTCCTTCCGCAGCGATCTGAACAAGCAGTTGGAATCGCGCGGTGTAAAGCTCTCGGTCAACGACTTCATCATCAAAGCCTGCGCGCTGGCCCTGCAATCGGTGCCGGATGCTAATGCTGTCTGGGCCGGTGATCGCATCCTCAAGCTGAAACCCTCGGATGTGGCCGTGGCCGTGGCCATTGAAGGCGGTCTCTTCACCCCCGTGTTGCAGGACGCCGATACCAAATCGCTCTCGACCCTCTCGGCGCAGATGAAAGACCTTGCCACCCGCGCCCGCGACCGTAAGCTGGCGCCGCATGAGTATCAGGGCGGCAGCTTTGCGATTTCCAACCTCGGTATGTTCGGGATCGACAACTTTGATGCGGTGATAAACCCGCCGCATGGAGCGATCCTTGCTGTCGGTGCTGGCGTGAAAAAACCGATCATCGGGAAGGATGGCGAGGTAACTGCGGCCACAGTCATGTCGGTCACCCTCTCGGTCGATCACCGCGTGATCGACGGGGCGCTCGGTGCGCAGCTGTTGAATGCGATCGTCGAGAACCTCGAAAATCCGATGATCATGCTGGCCTAAGGCCCGCACTCTACGAAACGAAAAAGCCGGGGCATGCCCCGGCTTTTTTTGCAACGCTGGCTTCTGCGCCTATTCGGCGTCTGGCCCAAAAAGGTGGTTCATCGACATCGACGGCTGATCGCAGCCCGCCTCTCCCACGATCCGCGCCGGAATTCCGGCAACAGTTTTGCAGGCAGGCACAGGCTCCAGCACCACCGAGCCGGCGGCGATCCGGCTGCAATGGCCAATGGTGATATTGCCCAACACCTTTGCGCCTGCGCCAATCAACACGCCGTTCCCGATCTTAGGGTGACGGTCCTCTTCTTCCTTGCCGGTCCCGCCTAGCGTCACAGAATGCAGCATCGAGACGTTGTCGCCCACCACCGCCGTCTCACCGATGACGATGGAATGCGCGTGGTCGATCATGATGCCCTTGCCCATTTTGGCCGCCGGGTGGATATCCACGCCGAAAATCTCGCTCACCCGCATTTGGATGAAATATGCCAAATCGCGTTTGCCCTTCATATAGAGGTAGTGGCCAACCCGATAGGCCTGCACCGCTTGATAGCCTTTGAAGTAAAGGATCGGCTGCAGCAACCGATGGCAGGCCGGGTCACGGTCATAGATCGCCACCAGATCGGCGCGCGCCGCGGCGACGAGGTCCGGGTCTTCGGCATAGGCCTCCTCGACCATTTCGCGCACGACCATCATCGACATCTCGTTGGACGAAAGCTTCGCAGCGATGCGATAGGAAAGCGCGTTCTCGATGGATTTATGATGCAGGATACAGGCGTGAACAAAGCCGCCGATCAGCGGCTCATCACGCACCGCATCCTCAGCTTCTTGCTGAATCTGATCCCAGACCGGGTCCACTTTCGAGATATTTCTGTGTGTCTGCGCCATGGCACGGGCTCCTTCACTCTGCCGCTAGGGTAGCTCATGCAATAGCGTAGGACCATTTGTAAATCCGCACATGCTCAAAATCGTGATAACGCGCAGGCCTATCCGGGCACCACTAACGTGGCGGCAAGCCCCGCGCCGTAGCTGGCAGAGACCTGCGCCACCGTTACCTCAAACGCCCCGGTCAGCCCATCAGCCGCCCGTGCCGCAGTGCTGTAGGTCCACCCGGGCGTATCGAGCAGTACGTCCCGCAGGTGCTGACCGCCTGCAAAAACCCGCAGAAGATACCGCTCACTTTCTTCGCCAAGCGGCACCTCTGGCCCGTCCCAAGCGTCCCCGTCGATACGCGTCCGTCGGATCCAGCTAAAGGTAATATCACCACCGGGCAGCGCCTCTGCCCACAGATGGCACGGGCTGTAGGGCCGCAGGCCATTCCCGTCAAACGCATGAACCTGATGCAGATAGGACGGATCATCCACGGGGCGCCGGGCAGGACCTATGCGGTAGTGCTGGGCCACGCGGCGCAGATGCGGGCTGAACTCGACCTGTTGCGGTGTCCCATTCATCAGCACAAAGCGCGACCCCACGGGCCAAACCTCCGGCATCAGCCCATCACTTCCCGCCTGCCCGCGCAGNCGTCCCGTCAGCCAATAGGTCGCAGGGGCGACAAGCTGCGCCTCCTGAAATTGAAATAACTCCCATCGGTCCGCGCTTCCATCGCCGATNGCGGCAAGGTTCGCCCCATTCAAAAGCGCCTCTTTGCTGACCGATTCAAGGCTGCCGCTGCTGAGTTTGACTTCCAGCACCGGTCCTGCGTCGATCACCCCCGGCCGCGCCGCGCGCAGGGCCGTTTGGGTGACCCCCATGATGGACCGACTGGAAACGACGCCGTTGAGCGCATAATCAGCATCAACCGTAGAGCGATAAACGGCGACTGACCCCGGCCAAGGGGTTGCCGTCACCGCCAGATGCGGCGCATGGGGCACCTCATCCCCGCGCAAAAGCGGCAAGTCCATGAACTGGGGCAAGACCGGCAGCGGCGGCGCGAAAGGCCGCAGAGACGCCAGTTCTTCTTCGAGCGGCGCGGGGTCATAGACTTCGGGTTCAATCCGTACGGCATCGATCAGCTGGGAGCCGGCCTGTTCGACGCGGTCAATGCGGTAGCGCCCCGGCCCCTCCGCGCCATCGCCCGGCAGTTCGATCACGTCCCCCGCCCCGATAGCCATCTGCGATGGCGGCAACGCCAGCCGCAGCGTTTCGCGGGCGACACGCGCCTCGGTCAACCAGCGCTCGGCCACCTGCCGCCCCTCGCCCCGGGTCAGGGCCATGTTCAGTTCGGTCCCGGTGACCGCATGGGTCGCCTCATCCGGCAGAACCGCCTCTTCCGCGATCGCGTCGAAATCCGCATCGGCCTGAATGAACCGCAGCCGAACACGGCCCGATACCTCGGCCTCAGCCTCGCGCAACTGCTCGGTCAGCCCGCCGAGGTCGGGGTGTATCGCAAGCCCGTCGGGGTCAAGTGGTACCGCATCCGTCCCATCACGCATCCGAAACCGCAAAACCCCATCGCGTTCGATCGCGTCGAACCCATAGCGCAGCATCAAAGGTTGCAAGGCGGCGCGCGCCTCTCCGACCACGTCCACGGTGTAGCCGCGGACATAGCCGAAAAGCTGAGAGGTATCGAAATGCATCACACCCGCGCGGCGGCAAATCTCCCCGACCACCGAGGCCAGCGAACGCGCCGAGGCCCGTCCGTTCAGCCAATGACCCCGGCTGTAATTCTCCCCATCGCTCCATAGATCGACATTGTTGGGAAAGAAGGGAAAGGGCCGCGTGTCCCAAGCCCAAACGAAGGCGCGCGACATATCCAGCATCGGAGCGCCATATTCGTCCGAGATCGGGTTGCGCGCCGGATCACGCCAATATTCCGACAGCGCGCGCAGATATTGCATCTGCATCAAATCGTCCCGTTCGCCGGTGGAATGATGCGGCAAGGCGCTTTCCGAGCTTTTCAGATCGAGGAACTTGTTGGGTTGGTTCGCGCCTTTGTCGATGGCGGCACAGCCGTATTCCGTGAACCAGATCGGCTTGGACATGGGCTGCCATTCCGTGGGTGCTGCCTGCCGCTCTCCACCGATGCGCGGATGGTGATGGTTCTGCCACCAACGGCGCAGGTCTTTGTAACGATAGACCCAAGGTTCATCATGGGCGCCATCGGTGATCGGCGTTCGGATCTGTGCCGCACGGGCTTCGGGCGAATGGTAGTACCAGTCATACCCCTCACCACCTTCGATGTTGGATTTCAGATAGCCGACATCGTAGATCGCGGGCCAGTCTTCCCCATCGACATGCCCCTCCTCATCGCGCCAATCGGCCAGCGGCATATAGTTGTCGATCCCGATGAAATCGATCTGCGGATCGGCCCACAGCGGATCGAGGTGAAAGTAAACATCACCGCTGCCATCCTGCGGCTGATAGCCAAAATACTCTGACCAATCAGCGGCATAGCTGATCTTNGCATCCGNCCCNAGCAAGGCACGCACCTCTCCGGCCAAGGCCCGCAGCGCGGTNACCGCAGGGAAGCTATTNCCCGCCGCGCGTANCNGNGTCAGGCCTCGCATTTCAGAAGAGATGCAAAAGGCNTCGACCCCGCCCGCCGCGGCGCAGAGTGCGGCGTAGTGCAGGATGAACCGCGAGAGGGTCCATTCCGCTGGGCCATGGTAGCTCACCGCGCCCTCAGTCACCGTGAAATCCGCCGCCGTGGCTGTGCCGAAAAACGCGGCAACTTCAGCCGCTGCCGCCGCTGACCCATCCGGGCTGCCCGGCCGCCCCGGTGCGACCGAGAGGGTGATCCGCCCGCGCCACGGCAAGCGGGGTTGATCCTCGGCATCGCTATAGGGGTCCGGCAAGCCGTTGCCTTCGGTCTGATCCATCAAGATGAACGGGTAGAACATCACCGCCTTGCCCGCCGCCTTCAGCGCGTGAATGGCCTCAACCACCGCGGCATCGGCTGGCGTGCCGCCATAGATCGGGCGCGCGCCGTGCTGGGTGATGACCTCGGCCGTGCCGCGCGTCACCCCAGACACCCGCCACGGCATGTTCTCCCCGTCAATGTCCGGATCTTCCACCTTGGGGCGCAGGCGGCAATCGCCACAGCGCAGATCGCTGCCGAACCATGACACGACGAGAGAGGCCGCTTCTAGCCGGGGCAGTTCCTCTGTCAAGGTCTCCAGCGACACCGAGAAATCAGTCTTGGCCGCCGGTGAATTCACATTCGCGCTCCAACGGCTGCCGGGGCCGTCGGTATAATGAACCGGCGTGGTCGCCAGCGCATATTCCCCCGTGCCGGGGATCAAGGCGACCCCCTGCACACCAAAGGCAGGCGCATGTTCCCACCCCGGGGCCTGCGGCTGTTCGGGGCGCATAACCTCGAAAGAGAACTGCGGCACGCGGTTGCCGAACTGCGCCAAGGCGAGGTCTTCCATCACCACATAAGCCGTGCCGCGATAGGCTGGCACCCGGTCCGCGCCCTCAATCGCGGCGATGGTCGGGTCGGGCTGCTGATCCGCCTCGCCCCTGTAGACGCGCATGTTCAGATCGTCCGGGGCAATCTCTTCCCCATCCGCCCAGATGCGCCCGACGCTGGCGATCTCCCCTTCGCAAAGCGCGATGGCAAGGCTGACGGTATAGCTGTACTCGGTCGTCTTTGGCGTCGGGGGACCGCCCTTGCCGCCCCCGCTGACATGGGTGACCTCTTGGAACTGCGACGCCCAGATGACATGCCCAGCCAGTCGCATCCGGCCATAAAGCTGCGAGATCGCCGCCCCCTCGCCCGAGCCCGTCAGCCGAAAGCGATCGACCTTGCCGGTCTCGACCGCCTGCCCACCTTGGCCCAGCAAGCGTTGATCGACCAATCGCCCAAGGCTCGCCCCCACCGCCCGGCCCACTGCGACAGAAGACAGCCCCGCCAGCGTGCCCCCGATGGAGCCGCCAACCGCGGCACCCGCTGCCGAAAGAACAATCGTCGCCATCAGGAGACCTCCTCAGGAAATACAAATCGCGCCACGATGCGCCGCTGCCATGGCAGGCTAAGCGGGCTTTCGACGACCCCGTGCCGTGCATAGGCGTGAATAAAACTGGGACTGGCGCCGATGCGCGCCTGCAACCCAAGGTGTTTTGCCACAGCGCCGTGGCGCATTCGGAATAGCAGCACATCACCGGGCGCGGGCGCACCGCTGTTCTTCACCGCCATATGCCGCAGCGCCGCCGCCCAGAGCTGTTCCTCTCCCTGCGGCTCGGACCAGTCCATCGAATAGGGCGGCACCGCCTCGGGTTCAGCCCCCATCCGTTCACGCCAAAGCCCCCGGATGAGGCCGAGACAGTCGCAGCCCGCTCCCTTCGCCGCAGCCTGATGCACATAAGGCGTGCCGATCCACCCGCGTGCCGCATGCAGCAACGGTTCACCCCCGGCGCTCACCTGCGCGACCCGCCCGCGTTCGCACCGTCTGAGCGCGGGACGGCCATCATCCAATCCTCACCCGGCAGATCCGGAAAACCTCGATAGTTCAGCAGGTTGTTGAATTTCAGCCGACAGGTCTCCATCCGCTTGTCGCAGCCTGCCGTAAGCCGTACGCGAGTGCCCTCCGCGACCGCCCCGCGGATCGGCTCCCAAAGCTCGATCACCCGCTGCCCGTCCTCATGGTAGTCACGTTTTACCATGCCCCAGAGCCCCGCCGCCGGGCCATCCAACACGTCAAGCCGCCCACGGGCGAACCAGCCCTCGTCATATCCCGGGAATGCGGCCCAGCGGAAACACTGCGCCTCTGCCACAGTCTCAACCGCGCGTTCCTCGGCATAGCCCGGCGTGGTGAGATCAAAGCGGCAATCGCCATCCTCCAGAACTGCCGAACAGGGCTTTTGAAAGACCCGTCCGAAGGGGCGGTTCAGCGGCTCCGTCAGCCCGCGCAGTTCAGCACGAAAGCTGCCGCCCGTGCGGTGCAACTCGCCGATCGATCCACGAAACTGCAGCACCCGCTGCGCAGGCTCCGCCCAGTTCACCAACCACGCCTGAACCTCGGCCCCATCGAAACGTCCCTGCTCGATCTCATCCTCGCGGATCGCATCATCGCTTAGCGCGCCAAGCGCCTCGGTGTTGTCGACCGACAGCCCGCTGGTTTGGGCCAGCGCCCGCGCACTCAGCCCCGTATCAGCGCGAAACGCGACCCCCGCGAATGCCAGCGGCATATCGTGATCGGTAAAGGCAAACACCGCCCCATCCGCCCGCGTCACCTGCCAACAATGGCAAAGCGTTGTCACACCGCGCGCGAAATGGTCCGCAAACCCTGTATTGAGCCCCGCCATCAGATCCGCACCTCGATCACCGGCACGTCGGGCACCTGCCCGGCCTGAAAACTCTCGACTGAGATCAGAATGCGGTCCGTGTCAAAGCGCACGGGCACGTCGAATTCGAAGCCCGCGAAGATCTCCATCTCAGGGTCCGGCGGATGGGCAAATGTTACAATCCCCGTGCTTGCGTCGACCTCGTATTCGACACCCTCGCGCAGCTCGTCTTGTTCCACCCCCACACGCACCGTCCCGGCCACGGGTTTGGTGATCGGACGCCGGTAGGAATGCGCGCCGGAGCGGTAAGTCTTGGTCAGCTGAAACGCCGCCCGAACCCCGGTTCCATAACCGATGCTCTGGTCGTCAAAGGCCACCGAAAGCGCCGTCTTGCCCGTTTTATAGTCGGCCCAGTCCTTCCAGCGAAACCCGTACATCTGCCCCAGTCGCGCTTCGAAAAAAGCAATCAGCAACTGAAGGTCATCGATAGAACGCATCCCCAGCCCCGCATCATAGACCCGCCGAGAATGGGCCCAAGGCGTGTTGCGTTCCTCATGACCGTTGGCCAGCGTGACCACATCCGTTTGCCGCTGCGGCCCCCCGACTGATCCAAAGCTCAGCGAGGGCGGAAATCTGACATCGTGAAATTGCATGATCTGCTCCTTTAACCGCCGCGCGGCTTATCGGTTGCGGTTGCCCGTGCTAAGAGCGCGGCTTAGTTGAGCGGCAATCTGGCTTTGGCTGCGCTGAAACCCCTGCACATCGGGCGTGGTGATGTTCATCACGATGGTGGTCGCCCCCCCGCCATTGCCGCGCACCCCCAGCTTGCCATCCGGCCCCCGCGCCAACGGCATGATCGCCTCTGGCCCGGCCTCTCCCATCAGCCCCGTGCCGCCGCGCATGGGAAACGCGGTGGCCGAAGTCACCACCCCGCCCTGCGCAAACGGCATGACCTTGCCTTGGGAAAAGGGCGCGCCATTCGCGAAGGGCAAAATACCTTCCACAACACTGCCCACCCCCTCGCTGATCAGCCCGCCGAAGTGATCCGTCACCGGGCGCATCGCGGCGTTGTAGGTCGTACGGATCATCGATTGCGCCAAGTCGCTCAGCGCGTCCGACAGTTTGGCGCCGTCAAAAACCACCCCGTCGAACGCCCGGCGCAGCCCACGGCTCAGCCCTTTTTCGAGGGTCGCCACATCTTTGCCCGTCGCGGAAAGCGCGCTGCGCATGCGCCGCAACTCACCGTCGAACCCGGCAACCAAACCGCTGGTTTGAGCCAGCGTCTCATTCAGCCCGTCAGCGCGGCTCTCAAGGTTCTCGAAATCATCAAAGTCAGCCATCATCGGCCCCTTTCATCTCGTCTGGATAGGCGGCCATCAGCGCGGCGAGGCCCTCGCTCAGCAGCGGCGCTGCCGCGGACGGTGGGCCCAGCATCAACTGCAACTCCGCCGGCGTCAGCGCCCAAAATTGATCCGGCGGCAGGCGCAATCGTGACAGGCCCACCCGCAGCAAGGCGGGCCAATCAAAGCCCTGCGCCGTGCTCACGCCTGCACCGTAAAGGCCCGCGCCAGCAATTCCGCCGCCGCCCGTGCCGCCGCCATCGGTCCGCCCTCGATCTGCGCATGTTCAAGCGTTGCGGCATCCATCACCGCTCCGCCCCCGCGCAGCCCGGCAAGCAGCAGGGCCAGTACATCGCAGCTGGAAAAGCGATTGCTTTCAAACCGCTCCACCAAGGCTATAAGGCTGTCGGCCTCCAACGTCGCCTCCAACTCGGCCAAGGCGCCAAGGGTCAGCCGCGCCTGATGCCGCTTGCCATCGATCACCAGGCTCACCTCGCCGCGCCATGGGTTTGCCATGGTCACACCACCACGTCGGGGGTAAAGACCAGCTCTCCCGCAGATTGCAGGCTCAACTCAAACGTGGCCTCCCCATTCAGGGACCCCGCGTATTCCAGGGCGGAGACCTGAAACGGCCCCTGCACCACACCGAAATCCGGGATGATGACCTGAAAATCCGGCGTCAGCCCATTAAAGAACAACTGCCGCGCCCGTTCATCCGTGCCCGCATCGCGAAACACCCCCGAGCCGCTGATCGCAGCCGAGCGCACCCCCGCGCCCGCCAGCAACTCCCGCCAGCCCCCGCTTGAATCGAGCGAGGTCACATCCACCGTTTCGGCGTTGAAACTCACCCGCTTGGCCCTCAGCCCGGCGATCGTCTCGAACTGACCATCGCTGGTCATATCCACTTTGACCAAAAGGTCTTTGCCCGCTTGCACTGCCATCTCTATCTCCTCGCACCAATCTAGAATCTGAAGTCTTACGCATCCGCGACCCGGGCGCGGAATTGCAGGTCGATCTGCCGCCCCGCGGCCCCGTCAATCCGCCGTGCCGTCGCTTTGAGAAAGGCCATATCCACCACATGCCCGCGGCTAAGCGTCGGCTGCGCCCCATGCAGCAAATCGCAGACCACAGCCGCACAGCCCTTTGCCGTGCTGAACCCCGGCGCGCTGGTGATCACCGACAGAGTGAGGCGGTGGTCCGCGCCCGCGCCCTCGGGGTCAGACGCATCCTTCGCCATCTCCTGCCCCAGCAGAACGTAGGTCTCGGGCAAGCTCCCCCCCGGCACCGCGTCATAGACCGCATCGCCGATCATGGCCGTGAGCCCCGGATCACTCTGCAACAGGTCATAGACCGCCGCCTGCAAAGCCCCTGAAAGCGCGTAGGTCATACCGCCACCTCCTCATCGGCAAAGCAGGTCAGATACCGCCCGCCCGCATCGCTCTCGGCCACCGCCCGGATCACGAAAACCCGCGTGCCTTCCCGAAACCGCTGATCCGGCGTCGGCCTGTCGGGCGCGCCCTGCGGTGCCGCGCGGACCGTAATCTTGAACCCCATCCGGCTGACGGCCACCCCACCTGCGGTGGTTTCCCGCCCCGTCCGCGCGCGAACCTCTGCCCAAAGGGTGCCCAAAGGCTGCCAAACTTCGGTATGCCCCCCCGCGCCATCGCTCACCCGTTCTGGGGCTTCCAAGGCCAGCGGGCGGTTCAAATGCGGGCGGCTCATGCCGCACCACCAAAGCCGACACGTACGCGGCGGTAGCGCTCGATCAGGCTGCTGACACCAAAGGGCATGCACCCTTCGCCAAGCGCCGTATCGTCGCGGTATTCGTAGTAATGTGCCGCCAGCAGCATCACCCCTTGGGCCAGATCATCCGGCAGTCCGGCCCAATCGGCGGCCATGCCTGCGTCGAAACTGATCAGCGCGGCCCCGGCACTCGGGATGCGGGGCAAGGCGGCTGTGCTGGCACGCAACCGCGGCGCTTGCGCATCGCGCTCTAGCCAATAGCGGTCGGGGTCGACCTGCGTCTCTGCCCCATCACGCGCGACCAATGCCACCCGCGCGACCTCCTGCACGGGCGCCACCGGCAAAACCTGCGCCGCCGCATCGCGCCAAAAGGTCAGCGACAGGGCAAAACGCCGGGTGATCAACACCTTCCCCGTCCGCGCCTCCACTGCCGCGATTGCCGCACGCAGGAAACTGCGCAACACCGGATCCTGAAGGCCGTCCTGCCCAAAACCGCTGCCAAGGCGCAGATGCATTCTGAAGGCCTCAACCGGCAAGACCGCATCCGGCACATTTGTCTCTTCGATCAACATCATCGAACGTCTCCAAAATTCGCTCCCTCGCCCCATGGGGCCATGCGCTTATTCCCGGACGCGCACCGGTTGCATTGCTCGGTCGGAGGGGAGCAGCTAGACAACACAACCTTGCAGGCGCACGTCCGGACCGGGGCCAAGTTGCCCCGGCCCCGGCTTCGGCACCGGCTTACGCCAGGCCGAATTTCATCAGCTTGATCGCCGCGAAATCGCTCACGTCACCGCCGACACGTTTGGTCGCATAGAACAGCACATGCGGCTTGGCGCTGAAGGGATCGCGCAGGATCCGCAGATCGGGGCGCTCAGCCACGGTGTAGCCTGCCGAGAAGTCGCCAAAGGCGATGGCCATCGCATCGGTCGCCGGATCGGGCATGTCCTCGGCCACCAGCACCGGATAGCCCATCAACCGCGCAGGCTCTCCCGCGGCCAGTCCATCCGACCACAGAAAGCGCCCGTCAGTGTCTTTCAATTTGCGCACCTTGGCCGTGGTCTTGGAGTTCATCACGAAAACCGCGTTCTTGCGGTAAGCCGCGCCAAGGGCGTAGACCAATTCAATGATCGCATCCGCCTCGGGATTGGCGTTGGTGCCGCTGGGGACATAGCCCAGATTGCCCCAAGTCCAGACGTCGTTATCGACCGCCGGATGGCTCAAAAAACCGGTCGGTTTGTCGATCCCATCACCGCTGACAAAGGCCGCCGCCTCGGCCCGCGCGAATTTGTCGGCGATGCGGCCCGCCAGCCAGCCTTCGATATCAAAGGCGCTGTCGTCCAGCAGCCGTTGGCTTGTCTTGGGCAGGGCGCTCAACTCATGCAGCGGCACGGTGATCCGGTCGATCTGCGGCGTGTCCGTCTCGGCCTGCGCACCACTTTCGGTGGCCCAGCCCGCCCCCACATCGGCATGATCGACCAGCACGTCATAAGACGTGGCCTCGACCTGCACCACCGCCGCAATCGCGCGGATCGATGCGCCCGAATTCAGCACAGACTGCACCCGCTCCGATGTCTGCGGATCCACCAGATAGCCGCCATCCGAGTTCACCGCCGTCGACATCGATTTGCCGTCCAGTTCCAGCCCCCGCAGCCCATCGTCATCGCCATTGCGCAGATAGGCGTCAAAGGCTTTCTTATGCGGTGCATCTTGCTCAATCGCGCCGCCCAAAGGGCTGCGGGCAGGCAGGGTCATCTTGCGGTCCATCATGGCAATTCGCTCTTCTGATTGTTGAAGTTTCGTATTGATCTCGGCCCGAAAGCCGTTGAAGTCACTGACAAAACCGCTCACGGCCTGCCGCACTTCCTCCGCCGGGGACAGGTCTGCGCCCGCCTTTGTGCTCATCTCGCTCTTGGTCATTNCTTTTCCTCTGATCTTGCTCAGTCAAACTCAGGCTCAGCCGCGCGCCATATCGCGCCGCGCCGCGTCAAAGGCCGCCGCCATGTCCCGCAGAACATCACCCACAGCCTTGAAATCCCCCTTGGACCCCACCCGCGCCGAGGGCAGCATCGGAAAGGTCACCAAGGAAACCTCCCAAAGCTCCAACTCCGTCAGCAGCCGTTGCCCCTTGGTATTCTTGCCCGCCTTCACGGTGCGGTAGCCGATGCTGAGCCCGTCGATGGCTCCTGCCTCAATCAGGGCGGCCGCTTCCCGCCCCTTGGCAACACTGCTCAGGATGCGCCCCTTGACCCACAGGCCCCGGCCATCCTCATGCACCTCATCCCAGACCCCGATGGGCTGGGCAGGATCATGCTGCCACAGCATTTTGACGCTGCGCCCGGCCTTCGTGACTTGGGCAAGGCTCGCCGCATAGGCACCGGCTTCCACCACGTCGCCCCCCTGATCCACCGCGCCGAAAAGGCTGGCGTAGCCGCTGATCTCCAGCCCGCCTTCCACCTCAGCCACCNTGCCGAAACGGGCGAACTTATGTTCCAAAGCGGCCCCAGCACACAGACCTTCCCCGTTCTCCGACAAAGCGCCGAAGTTCATCATCTGATAACCCATTGTTATTTCCTCTTTTTTCAGCCCGCTACGGCGCCACCACCAGAAAGGATTGGACCGCCTGTGCCAAAATCACCGCGACCACGCCGTAAACCGTCAACCACAAGCGCCGTTCCAGCCGCTCCATCATCTGCTCAATCCGGTCGAGCCGCTTTTGCATGTTCTCGCGGTGCACCGCGCTCAGCGTCTCATGCGCCTGAAGCCGCAAGCCCGGCGCGCATTCGAACCGCTCGATCTCGCGCAACTCAGGCATCATTCGCCACCGCAGGCAGCCCCAACAGGGCGCGCTTTTCCGCATCGCTCAAGAACGCCGCTGCCGAGACCCGCGCCCATTGCGCATCCCTCTCGGCCGCCAAGGCCGGCACTTGGTCCAAGTCCGGCTTCAAACTCACCGCCTCGCCCAAATACCCGCTCAGCCAATCCGCCAACGCCGCCGTTACCCGTGTCGCCAAGGGCAGCACCGTCAGCCGATAGAACGCCCGATGCGCCTCTTGATAGTTGGCATAGGTCGCATCCCCCTGCACCCCAATCAGCATCGGCGGCACCCCAAAGGCCAGCGCAATCTCCCGCGCCGCACTCTCCTTGGTCTTCTGAAATTCCATGTCCGAGGGCGAAAACCCCATCGGTTTCCAGTCAAGCCCACCTTCCAGCAACATCGGTCGCCCCGCATTGCGCGCGCCCTGATGATGGCTCTCCATTTCGCTCACCAGCCGATCATACTGATCCTCACTCAGCTTGCCCTGCCCCTCGGCCCCGCGATAGACAATCGCCCCCGAGGGCCGCGCCGCGTTATCCAGCAGCGCCTTCGACCAACGGCTCGCGGCGTTATGCACATCCATCGCCATCGCCGCCGCCTGCATCGGGCTAAAGCCATAGTGATCGTCCTGCGGGTGAAAATTCCGAATATGACAAACCGGCGTCACCGTCCCGCTGGCGTCAAAGCGATGCTTGCGCCCGCCCACCGCATATTCGTAAGCCACCGGCCAACCATCCGCCCCCGGCACCACGCTCATCCGGTCCGACCGCAGCACATGCAGCTCGACCGGCAAACCACCCTCGCTGCCGACCGCCTCGACATAGCCATCGCCGCTCAGCAGCATCTGACCATACAGCGCCTCAAGCAACTCTGCCCGGCCTTGCCCCGCATTCGGGCGGCGCATCAATTCCATCAGCGGNTGTTCNTCANAGCGCCGCGCCGCNTCCTGCACGACCAGCGGCAAGGCCGCCGCCGCCTCGGCAATCAACTTGACCGACCGAAACCCCACCGGATTGCCGCAAAAGCCCGAGCGCGTCAGGCTCACACTGTCCCGCGGGCTCCAGGCAACGCGACCCGAGGTCTGATAGGCCACGACCGGCCCGGTCGCCGAAGCCTTCTGCTCAACCGTCTCAGCCGCGCCGCGCCGTAGAAAATCGAATACCATCTGTCGCTCCTCATTCTGCTCGGCCTTGGCAGCGGCCTGTGCCCCATGCTGCTCGGCGTTGTCAGACTTTCTCAATTAAGTCTTAACGGCCGGGTAACCGACCGCACGCTCCCCTGCGCAACGCCCGCCTTACAGGCTCCGCACCCCCGGGCTGCGCCACTGCGATGCAGGCTCGATCATCAGCTCATGCAGCGCCCAGACCAGCGCATCGACCCGGTCCGGGCTGCCTTTGCCCTCATACCCCCGCGCCGTCATCAGACACATCTGATCCTCCAATGCATCCAACCCCGGCAAATGGCTCACCCGCCCCTGCTCATAAAGCGCCGCCACCGGCTCTGCCCGCGCGACCTTGCCCCGCGCCGCATGCACCGTCTTAAGCGACACCAGCGGATCAACTTGCCGCAGCACCTCGGAAACCAACTGCCCCCCTTGGTTCACCTCGGCCACCAAACGGTCCGCCCCGTAGCGCGTCATCGCCGCAATCGCCGCCTGCGCCCAGCCATTGGGCGTGGCCCCCTGCACCGTGCAATCGGCCAAGACCACCGCCCGCCAATCTTGCGGCGACCCCTTGGTCTGCGCGCCCACCGCAACGATCCCACATTCATCCGAGCCCGCCCCACTTGTCGTTGCCGGGTCCAAACCCACCACGATCCGGTCCAGATCCGGCACCTCTCGCACCCGCCCCGCCTCCAGCAAAGCCGACGTCCACAGCGCCCCCTCTGCATCCGCCAGCAAAACCCCATCCAACTCCTGCCGCCCCAACCGCGTCCCGCGATAGCGCGCCCGCACTTCTTCGAGGAACGAGCTCGCCAGATTGGCCGCATTCGCCTCCGTCGGCGCATGAGTCGTCACCGTCGAGGGCGATTTCAACAACGCCTTCAACACATCCACATTGCGCGGCGTCGTCGTCACACAGACCTGAGGCCGCTCGCCCAAGCGCAGCGCAAACTGCAACTGGTCCCAAGCCTCCTGCCCGCGCTTCCATTTCGCCAGTTCATCCACCCATGCCGCATCAAACTGCGGCCCCCGCAGCCCTTCGGGATCATGCGCCGTATGCACCGTGGCAATCGACCCATTGGGCCAAACCAACCGCTTGCGCGTCGCCTCCCAATCGGGCCTCCGATCCGGTGGGCTACAGGCCAGTATCCCGCTGTCGCCAAAAATCATCACCTCGCGCACCTGCTCAATTGTCTCCCCCACCAGCGCCACGCGGCTACACGCCCCCGCATCCAACGGACGGCTCCCCTCAACCTTGCTACGCACCCATTCCGCCCCGGCGCGGGTCTTGCCCGCACCGCGCCCGCCCATGATCACCCATGTCCGCCAATCCCCCTCAGGCGGCAGCTGATGGTCCAAGGCCCAGAACTCGAACAAAAAAGGGAGAGCCAGAAGCTCTCCCTCATCTAGGTCATTCAGAAACTGCGCCTGGGTCTGAGCATCGGCGCAGGCGATCCAGCTTGCACCCGATGTCAGCCCGCGCCTTGTCCATGTCGAGGGCATAGCCCCCGCGCGCGATTCCAGCTTGTCGGTTTCGACAGTCATTCAGCGTGTTCTCCGCTTTCAGGCAATGCGCCAGCAGTCCCGCCACTTTGGACGTATTGCTGGACACCGCAGTTTCCTTGAGTTCCCCCCCGGACCGGGTCTGTTCCGTCAGACCTTCGATTTCCCGACGCAGCGCGCCGATTGCTTCTTGAAGACCGCGCAGAATTTCCGCGCTGTCTTCCGTCTCTTGCTCCGGGGTAATGATCGTCATCGCTTTACCTCTTGTTGGTTATCCCCAACCGAGCAGACACAAAAAAACGACCACCGGGTCACCCCGGGGCCGTTCGCCCATGTCCTCTAGCGTGTCACAAGTCCTACGTTAGACCGTGCGCAAAGTCAAGAAAAACTGTGTTAACAATACCTTACGCCATCGCGCGGAGAGCCCCGTCGGCAAGCAAAAACCCCGCTGTCTCCAGCGGGGTTTCTAGTCGTTTCAGTTACCACCTGTCGAGGCATTCCCGGCCGCTTCTGCGCCGCGCTCCGCCTCGATCTGACGCCAACGCGCCACGTTGCGGTTATGCTCATCCAAGGTCTCAGCAAAAGCGTGCCCCCCGGTGCCATCGGCAACGAAGAAGACGAAATCCGTCTCCGCCGGTTGCGCCGCAGCCATCAGGCTCGCGCGGCCCGGATTTGCAATCGGGGTCGGCGGCAGACCGTCGATCACATAGGTGTTCCACGGCGTTTCTGCCCGCAGTTCCGAACGACGCAGCCCGCGGCCCAGCACGCCCTTGCCCTCAGTCACACCATAGATCACCGTCGGATCCGTTTGCAAACGCATGCCTTGGTTCAGACGGTTCACGAAAACGCTCGCCACCTGCTCNCGCTCNGCCGCCACACCGGTTTCNTTTTCGATGATCGAGGCAAGGATCANNAGTTCCTCCGGCGTCTCAATGGGCAGATCAGGGTCNCGNGCNTCAAANGCCTGCGCCAACAGCACCTGCTGCGCTGCCGTCATCCGCGCGATCACCTCGGCGCGGTCATCACCGGGNCGCACNTCATANCTGTCTGGCGCAAGGCTGCCNTCAGCGGGGAGGTCTTCAACCTCACCGGTCAATTGCTCGACCTGTTTCAGCGCTTCGACAACCTGCCAGCTTGTCACGCCCTCGGCCAATGCCACNCGAAACCGCGTGTCGTTCTTGCTAGAGATTNCGGAGTANGCCTCAGGGGTCTCTTCCTCACCCGGCGTGAACTCCGCGCGCTCNACAAACCGGCTTGTNACCGGGTCCAACTCGCGGACCTGCACGCTTACGCGGTTCACGCCCACGCGGTACACAACCTCGGTGCCGCAGGTGCTGGCCCCGCCTTGGGTCACGATATCCACGATCCCCTGCATCGACGTGCCGGGTTGCACAAGAAAACTGCCCGCTTTCAGGCTGCTCGACTTCTCCTCGTAATCCGCGCCCATGCGAAAGAGCGCGGGCGAAGAGACCGCGCCCTGTTCCTCAAGGCTCTGGCTGACCTGCCGCATGTTCGAGCCGCGCTCGACCTGCACACAGATCGCCTGCTCCAATGGCCCTTCGGAGACATAGGTCGTCTTGCCCCAGAGGATGATCCCCCCAAGCAGAAACAGGCCGACCAACAGAAACGTCACGGCGTTAGAAGCGATATGGCGCCACATTTAGCGGACTTTCCCGAACAGTACCGATGCGTTTGTGCCGCCAAAGCCGAACGAATTGCTCAGGGCCACGTCGATCTTGCGCTCGACCTTTTTGTTGGGTGCCAGATCAATTGGTGTCTCAACCGCTGGGTTATCAAGGTTGATCGTCGGCGGCGCCACCTGATCGCGGATCGCGAGCATGCAGAAGATCGCCTCGATCGCGCCAGCAGCCCCCAAGAGGTGCCCGGTCGCGGATTTGGTCGAAGACATGGTGACCTTGTCCGCCGCATCGCCCATCAGACGCTCGACCGCGCCCAATTCAATCGTGTCAGCCATGGTCGAGGTGCCATGCGCGTTGATGTAATCGACATCCTTCGGCTCAAGCCCAGCATTCTTCAGCGCCGCCCGCATAGAGCGTTCGCCACCTTCGCCGTCTTCCGACGGTGCCGTGATGTGATGCGCGTCGCCCGACAGGCCATAGCCCAGCACTTCGGCATAGATCTTGGCACCGCGCGCCTTGGCGTGCTCATATTCTTCCAAGACCACGATGCCCGCGCCCTCACCCATGACGAAACCGTCGCGGTCCACATCATAGGGGCGGCTGGCTTTCTGCGGATCGTCGCCACGTTTGGTCGACAGCGCCTTACAAGCGTTGAAACCCGCCATGCCGATCTCGCAAATCGCCGCCTCTGCGCCGCCTGCAATCATCACATCCGCATCGCCGTATTTGATCAGACGCGCCGCGTCACCGATGGCATGCGCCCCGGTGGAGCAGGCGGTCACGACCGAATGGTTCGGCCCCTTGAAACCGTAGCGGATCGAGACCTGACCCGAGATCAGGTTGATCAACGCGCCGGGCACGAAGAACGGGCTCACGCGACGCGGACCCTTTTCGGCCATCATCACGGCGGTATTGGCAATGGAGTTCAACCCGCCGATGCCCGAGCCGATCAACACGCCAGTACGCTCTTGATCTTCCTTCTCGGTCGGCAACCACCCCGAATCCTCAACCGCCTGCTGGGCGGCGGCCATGCCGAACAGAATGAAGGTATCTACCTTCCGCTGCTCTTTCGGCTCCATGTATTTGTTTGCGTCAAAGGTGCCATCGCTGCCATCGCCCAAAGGCACTTCGCAGGCGTATTGGGTCACCAATTTGCTGGGATCAAAGCCGGTGATCGGTCCGGCNCCGGATTGCCCATNAAGGATCCGTTTCCAGCTTTCTTCCACGCCGTCCGCGAGGGGGGTAACCAAACCCAAACCCGTTACTACAACTCTGCGCATCTNAGTGCCCCTTGCCGATAATCTCTCGGCGAACCTCTTACCCTGCAAAAGCCTGTAGGCACAAGCATATCGGCGGTGGGCCGCAGGCATAGCACAAAAACGCCTATCTGCGGAATCGGGCGGCGATCACAGGCGGTAAGGGTCTGATGGCGCCGTTAGACTGGCGGCCCACGCCGGGTTAGCAGATGCACCGGGCCACCCGCTGTCTTTGCCTCCCGCAGCGGCTGATACCCAAGCGCGCCCGCGATCCGCAACGCCGCCTCATTGCCCCCCGAAATCATGCAAACCGTGCGGCCGGTGATCACCCGATCAAACCATTCATGCGCCGCGCGTGCGGCCTCAAACCCCAGACGCTGGTCCTGCGCCTGAGGCGCCAAGACCAGGCGCGCTTCGGGGTAAGTGTCGAAATCTTCACCGAAATTCCGTGAACCAAAGACGAAGCCCGTCTGCCCTAGCATCTCTCTTTGCCGATGAAGTTGCACCGCCCACTGCCCAAATCCCGTGATCTGCCAATGGCCTGCATTGCGCAGGAAGGCGTCCCAAGATTGCGCCTTCGCCCGAGGCCGATCAAGTATCCGGTCCGCCACATCCGGCATCGCCCAGATCTCAGCGTAACGCTCAAAATCCTCGGCCCGCATGGCACGCAATGTCAGTCTGGCTGTGTTGATGGTCGGGATCGTTCGGGACATGGGGTGAATTGCCTTCACGCTTGAAACTTCTTGGCGAAGACATGCGGCTTCGGCACCTAAGGAACAAGCCCACCCCGCTGCGACAAATAAAAACGGCGTCATTCCGCTAGGAACAACGCCGTTCTAAAATCTCAATTCCACCGGTCGCCCGGCAAAGCCTTAGGAGGCTTCTTTGATGAACTTAACCGCATCGCCAACGGTCTGGATGTTCTCAGCGGCGTCATCGGGGATCTCGATGCCGAACTCTTCTTCGAACGCCATCACCAGTTCCACGGTGTCAAGGCTGTCTGCGCCGAGATCGTCGATGAACGACGCATTCTCAGTCACTTTGTCCTCTTCCACGCTCAGGTGTTCTACAACGATCTTTTTCACGCGGTCTGCGACGTCGCTCATAATAAGTCCTCATGTCTTCGGGCCATTCAGGCCCCTTTTGGTTTCCGCCCGCCGATGATCAGCGTTTGGAGGATGCCCCAAAAGGGGCGGCTATTTTCCTTGTTCGCACAAGGCGGAGGGGGCAATCAAGCTCCCTTCGTTTCGATTCTGCGCCCCCTTTAGCACATGCCGAAGGCTTGGCAAACGCTATTGCAGCGCAGGGTCACAACATGGCCATACCGCCGTTCACATGCAAGGTGGTCCCTGTCACATAAGCAGCCTCGGCACTGGAAAGATAAACCACGGCGGCGGCAATTTCATCCGGATCACCCATGCGGCCTGCCGGAATTTGCCCCATGATTCCAGACTTTTGCTCGTCCGTCAGCTTGTCTGTCATCGCCGTGGTGATAAAGCCCGGTGCCACAGCATTCACGGTGATCCCACGGCTCGCCACCTCATAGGCCAGCGATTTGGACATGCCCACAACTCCCGCTTTGGAGGCCGCGTAGTTCGCCTGACCGGGGTTGCCCGTGGCCCCCACCACGCTTGAGATATTCACGATCCGGCCCCAACGCGCCTTCATCATCCCGCGCATCACGCCTTTGCACAGCTTAAACGTCGCGGTGAGGTTCACATTCAGCACGGAATTCCATTCATCATCCGACATGCGCATGAACAGGTTATCGCGCGTGATCCCGGCGTTATTCACCAGAATATCGACCGAGCCCATCGCCTCAGCCGCCTGTTTCGGCAGAGCATCGACGGCTTCCATGTCGCTCAGGTTACAGGGCAGCACATGCGCCCGCTCGCCCAATTCGGCCTTCAGCGCCTCCAGCGGTTCGGTCCGCGTGCCCGACAGCCCGACAGTCGCGCCTTGGGCGTGCAATTTGCGGGCGATATCCGCGCCAATGCCGCCCGAAGCGCCAGTGATCAGGGCATTCTTTCCTGTAAGATCGAACATGTCTCTTCCTTTATTCTATCAGTCAGGGCCGCGTCAGCAGCCCGTAGCGGCGGATTTCATCCGCTGTCATCTTGTGTATCCCGTCAGATGGCGCTGCCTGCAAGGTAAACCAGTAAAAGGCGTCATTGCCCAGCATCTCGGCCATATAGCGCCGTGTCATCTGGTGTTTGGGCGATTGCCGTGGATAGCTGCTGCCCTCGCGGTAGCCATTGCGCCATGAATGCACCCGGAGCGCCGCCCCCGGTGCCATGCGCCGCTCGGCCCCCGCGATGAACAGCTCGACACCGCCAGAATCAACCGCACTGCCCGACCGCAGCTCGGTCGCCAGCCCCAATCTGCGAATCTGTCGCCCCATACGGTGCGTCGCTGCCGCATCNATAGAGCCGTCGATCCGCCCCAGCACCACCGTATCAATCCGCGGATTCTCGGCCAGATGCCGCGCGAAAGCCGCAGGCGTCCGGCTGGTGATCGTGCCGGACATCAACAGGTACGGTCCCTGAACCTGCATCCGCGTGCCATCACTGGCGTTCTCAAGGGTGCCACAGGCCACAACTGAGAGCAGCAACGCAAATACGGCAATCAGCCGCCTCATGCCTCACGCCCCAGCGGCGTCCGCTCGCCCAAGATATAGCGCAGCACATCCACCACATCGAAGGCCAGCGAGATCAGCAAGGTGACCAAGATCACCCGGATGATCCACCGCGCCGCGATGGGCATGGCATCCTTGGCCTGTTTGCGGAACAGATAGACCGCCAGCGGCCCCCAGATCAGCAGATGCGGCAGACCGAGAAGTTTGACGTATCCCATTTGCCGGAACATGCCGTAAACCGCCGCTCCGGTAAGAATACTGGCGGCCACGGCAATCACCCCAACCTTGCGGCTCTGCGGCCAGATCAGCAGCGCCAAGGGCAAGACCGCCACAGCAAAGACCAGCCAGTTGAACCACCAGATCAGCCATTCCGGCAGCAGGGTCAGGGTTTCTTGCATCGTCATCTCGGCCCTCCGGGGCGTTACGTCTCTTTCACGGCTGTGACCTCATCCGGCGTGCCGATGCTGCGGGTGGCGAGGGATTTGTCGATCCGGCGGATCATGCCCGAAAGCGCCTTGCCCGCGCCGATCTCCCATGCTTCGGTGACACCCTGCGCGGCCATCCACTCAACCGAAGACCGCCAGCGCACCCGGCCTGTGACCTGCTCGACCAGCAACTCGCGAATCTTCGCGGCATCGGTGACCGCCTCGGCGGTGACATTCGCGACCAGCGGCACGGCGGGATCATTAAACGTAACCTCACCCAAAGCGCGCGCCATCTCATCCGCCGCCGGCCCCATCAACGGGCAATGGAAAGGCGCAGAGACCGGCAGCAGCAACGCGCGTTTGGCGCCAGCATCCTTGGCCATGGCCACGGCACGTTCCACTGCGGCTTTGTGGCCCGACAATACGTTCTGGCTGGGGTCGTTTTCATTGGCGACCTGACAGACCTCGCCTTCGGCGGCGGCTTCGGCCAGTTTCTCGGTCTCTTCGATGCCAAGGCCAAGGATCGCCGCCATGGCACCCTCGCCCACTGGGACAGCCGCCTGCATCGCCTTGCCGCGAATGCGCAGCAGCCGTGCGGTGTCGGCAAGCGACAGTGACCCTGCGGCGCAAAGCGCGGAATATTCGCCAAGACTATGGCCCGCCACATAGGCCGCTTTGCCAACCTCGATCCCTTCGGCCTTCAGCGCGGCCATCGCCGCCATCGACGTGGCCATCAACGCAGGCTGGGCGTTCTGTGTGAGGGTCAGCGTCTCGATGTCCCCCTCCCAGATCAGGTCAGACAGTTTTTCGCCAAGGGCGTCATCGACTTCTTGGAAAACGGCGCGGGCTTCAGGATAGGCTTCAGCCAGATCGCGGCCCATGCCGATGGTTTGGGCACCCTGGCCCGGGAAAACGAATGCAATGCTCATGGTTGCGGCCTCTCTTATGCGTTTTGCCTGATGTATCCTCTGCGCCCCAGCCGAACAAGCCTTGCCGCAGGCGCTTGGGGCTTGCCGTGCGGCGCAAACCGTGTATACGGGCGCTTCCTTGCAAAGCATATGAACCGCGCAGACTCTCGTGGTGGGGCCGCAAGGATAAATGCCCCGCCTATGAAATGCGCCTTGATATAAATAGGAGTGCACATGCCGCTTTATGAGCATGTTATGATTGCGCGTCAGGACCTGTCCAACACGCAAGCAGAAGGCCTCATCGAACACTTTGGCACCGTTCTCGCGGACAACGACGGCAAGCTCGTCGACAGCGAGTACTGGGGCGTCAAAACGATGGCCTACAAGATCAACAAAAACCGCAAGGGCCACTATGCCTTCCTGCGTTCGGACGCCCCCGCGACCGCCGTGCAGGAAATGGAGCGCCTGATGCGCCTGCATGATGACGTGATGCGCGTTCTGACCATCAAAGTTGATGAGCACAAAGAACTGCCGTCCGTACAGATGCAAAAGCGTGACGAGCGTTCCGAACGCCGCGAACGCCGTTGATCAACGCTTGAAGAAAAGGACTTAAATCATGGCTGCAAAACCATTTTTCCGTCGTCGTAAAGTGTGCCCCTTCTCGGGCGACAACGCACCTGCGATCGACTACAAGGACACACGTCTGCTGCAACGCTACATCTCTGAGCGTGGCAAGATCGTTCCTTCCCGTATCACCGCCGTATCGGCCAAGAAACAACGCGAGCTGGCCCGTGCCATCAAACGCGCTCGTTTCCTCGCCCTGCTGCCCTACGCCGTCAAGTAAGGAGAGAGCACATGCAAGTTATCCTTCTGGAACGTGTGGCCAAACTGGGCCAGATGGGCGAAGTCGTGGACGTAAAGCCCGGCTATGCTCGCAACTACCTGCTGCCGCAGGGCAAGGCGCTGTCGGCCTCCAAGGCCAACGTCGAAGCCTTTGAGGGCCAAAAAGCCCAGCTCGAAGCACAGAACCTCGAAACCAAAAAAGAAGCCGAGCAATTCGCCGAGAAGCTGAACGGTCAGCAGTTCGTCGTGATTCGCTCCGCTTCCGACGCCGGTGCGCTTTATGGCTCCGTCACCACCCGTGACGCCGCCGATGCCGCAACCGCCGAAGGGTTCACCGTCGACCGCAAGCAGGTCGTTCTGGGCAACCCGATCAAGGAACTGGGCGTGCATGACGTGCGCATCATCCTGCACCCCGAAGTCGATGCCACAATCGAGCTGAACGTCGCACGTTCGCCCGAAGAAGCCGAGCTTCAGGCGTCGGGCAAATCGATTCAGGAACTGGCCGCCGAAGAGGAAGCCGCAGCTGAATTTGAGATCTCCGAACTCTTCGACGACATCGGCTCTGCCGCTGACGAAGACGGCGACTCGGACGTGGTGCGCACCCCTGAGGGCGACGCGCAGGACGACAGCAACAGCTGATCCGACCTGTCCGATCTGACATGAAACGCCGCGCGGCTTTCCGCGCGGCGTTTTTTTATGCGCCGGCCTGTCGCAGGGCCTGCCTGCACCTCTCGTGCGAAATCCTGTAAAAACAGACCATTCTGTGCTATGCTACCTCCATTCAGCATGGAGGATGACACATGCGTTACATCACCATCACCACTTGGGAGATCGCCGATGGGGCGGATTACGACGTGGCCCTACGCGCCATCGAAGAAAAGCGATTGCCTGCCCTCAAAAGCTTTGGCGCCAGCCGCGTCACCGTGGTCCGCACCTCTGAGCGCACCAGTGCCGCAATCACCGAATGGCCCGACAAGGCCACGCGCGACGCTGCCGAGCTCAAGATCGACGAGGTCCGCCGCTCGGTAAAGCGCGAAGATCAGACCCGCATGACCGGTGAAATGAAAGGCGAAATCGTCGCCGACGTCTAAGCGTGGCGGAAAGCCGCGCTTTGCGCCCCAATCGCTGGGCAAGGGGCCGCGTATGTTTTGCCGACACGCTTGCCCGAGAGGCCCACAACGGTGATCTTCGCGCCGATATAACAAGCCTCGGTGCATCATGCCTCAGACAACACGCCGCATGTTTCTCTCTTTCATCGCTGCCACGGCACTCACCGCCTGCAATGCCGCTCCTGTAGTGTCGCATGTGCCCCCGCAGCGCCCGGCCCTGCCCCTCCACCCGAATGAGACGCCCGACCTGCGGCGCAAGATCAACCACTGGGCCGACTTCTACGACCTGCCGCGCCCTTTGGTTCATCGTCTGGCCATCCGCGAGAGCACCCATAACCCGCGCGCCCGCAACGGCCCATATTACGGCCTGCTGCAAATCCTGCCCGCCACGGCCCGATCTATGGGGTTCCAAGGCAGCCCGTCCGACCTTTTGGACGCCGACACCAATCTGAAATACGCCCTGAAATACCTGCGCGGCGCATGGCTTTTGTCTGACGGAGACCACGGCACGGCCATCAAATGGTACGCGCGGGGCTATTATTACGAAGCCAAGAAACGCGGCATGCTGGTGGAAACCGGCCTGAGGGATGGGTGATTAATTTTTAGGCTTGCGCGGCCTCACGCTTCGCCGCAGGTAGGTGTTAATCACGTTAAGAAGGAACGCCGCATGACCCTCCGCCTCAACCGCCGTCACTTTCTCGCCGGCTCTGCCGGTCTGCTGGCCCTTCACCCCTTCTCTCTCCGTGCTGCCGCCAATCAGGCGCACCTGCGCCTGATGGAGACGACAGACCTGCATGTGCATGTCTTTCCCTATGACTATTACGCCGACAAAGAGGTCGACACCGTCGGGCTTTCCCGCACCGCCAGCATCGTCAAGTCGATCCGCGCCGAGGCGACCAATACGCTGATGCTAGACAATGGCGACTTCCTGCAGGGCAATCCGATGGGCGATTACATCGCTTATGAGCGCGGCATGAAAGAAGGCGACATGCATCCGGTGATCCAAGCGATGAATACGCTTGGCTATGACGCCTCGACCTTGGGCAATCATGAATTCAACTACGGGCTTGATTTCTTGATGAAATCCCTCGCCGGGGCCGACTTCCCGGTGGTCAGCGCCAATGTCGTCAAAAAGGTCGGGGCCAAGCCCAGTGACGATGACACGCTGGTCAAACCCTATGTCCTGCTGGACCGAATGTTGACCGATGGCGCGGGAGAAGCCCATCCAATCAAGATCGGCATCATCGGCTTTGTCCCGCCGCAGATCATGGCATGGGACCGCCGCCATCTCGAAGGCAAAGTGCAGGCGCGCGACATCCTAGAGACTGCCCGCGCCTGGGTGCCGCAGATGAAAGAGGCTGGCGCCGATATCATCATCGCGCTGTCGCATTCGGGCATTGGGGCCGCCAAAGAAGAAGACATGATGGAGAACGCTTCCGTCCCCCTCGCCGCCGTTGAGGGGATCGACGCCATCATGACCGGGCACAGCCACCTCGTCTTCCCCTCGGGCAGCTATGCGGACTATCCTGGCGTGGATGTGAGCGCGGGCACGATCCACGGCAAGCCCGCCACCATGGGCGGCTTCTGGGGCAGCCATCTGGGCCTTATCGACCTGATGATGGAACGCGACGCGGGCGGTTGGCGCATCGCCAGCCACAGCGCCGAGGCGCGGGCCATTTCGCAGCGCAACGAAGACCGCTCGGTCATGCCGCTGGTGGAAAGCGACGCAGAGGTTCTGGCCTCGGTTCAGCAAGACCATGACGAAACGCTCGCTTATGTCCGCCGCGCCGTGGGCAAGACCGACGCCAATCTGCACAGCTATTTCGCGCTGGTGGCCGATGATCCGTCGGTGCAGGTCGTCTCAAACGCGCAGAGCTGGTACATCGCACAGATGCTGAAAGGGACCGAGCATGAGGGGCTGCCGATCCTGTCTGCCGCCGCCCCCTTCAAGGCTGGTGGCCGGGGCGGGCCAGAGTATTACACCGATGTGCCCAAAGGCGATGTGGCGATCAAGAACGTGGCTGACCTCTATCTCTATCCCAACACCGCCCGCGCCGTGCGCGTCACCGGCGCGCAGGTGAAGGATTGGCTNGAGCGGTCCGCGGGCATGTTCAACCAGATTACCCCCGGCGAGGCCAACCAGCCACTGCTGAACCCAGAGTTCCCCAGCTACAACTTCGATGTGATCGACGGCGTAAGCTATCAGATCGACCTTAGCCAGCCGTCTAAATTCGGCCCCAAGGGCACCGTGGCGAACTCTGAGGCGAACCGGATCGTGAACCTTGAGTTCGAAGGGCAACCGCTTGATCCCAATGCCGAATTTATCATCGCCACCAACAACTACCGCGCCAGCGGTGGCGGCGCATTCCCCGGCGCGAAGGGCGATACCATCGTCTTTGAAGGGCCCGACACCAACCGCGATGTGATTGTGCGCTATATCGTCGAAAAAGGAACCATCAGCCCCCGCGCCGATGGCAACTGGCGCTTTGCCCCCATGGAGGGCACCAGCGTGGTGTTCGAAACCGGACCGAAGGCCGCGGATTACGTGGATGAGGTGACCGGCGTGGCGATGGAGCAGGTCGGCGATACGGAAAACGGCTTCGCCCAATTCCGGATCACATTGTAAGCTGTACGAGTTGGGGGCGGACTAGAGCAGGCCGCCTCTCTCCGCCGCCACTTAAGTTTCGACGTTGCCACAGAGGGCATCACCCTCCTCGGGGGGCGTTGCTACGCTTGGGTTCCCCGGTACCACGCCGAAACCGCTAACGCCGCAACCATCTGCGACGTTGCAAAATCGCCCTCCGGGCGGAGAGAAAGCGTGGCCCGGTGCACCACCCGGAAGGAACATCTTCGATCCGTGGCTGATGCTCCTGCCAAGGTTCGGTAAACCTTCTGGCTCAGTCATTCGAGGCGGCAAGAAGGCCAGCAAACCGACTCTCACCACTGCCAAGTTTGGACATAGCGAAACCGCCCTCTGCAACTGAGGGTGATGCCCGCCATCCCGCCGGACGGCCCATTTCAACAACAACAACCCCCAAACGAAACAGGGGCGACGGTTGCCCGTCGCCCCTGCCCCGTAATCCGATCCGGTAAGACTTATTCGTCTTCCAGNTCNTCAACAGCNTTCTGNAGCTCTTCTTTCGAGATNTCTTTCTCGGTCACTTTGGCCTGTTCGACCACGTGATCGACAACCTTGTCNTCAAAGATCGGCGCGCGCATCTGCTGCTGCATCTGNTGGTTTTGCTGAACGAANTCAAAGAACTGGCGCTCTTGACCCGGNTACTGACGCGCNTGGTTCATGATTGCTTGGGTCATCTCGGCGTCGGTCACCTGAACNTCGGCCTTCTGGCCCAGTTCGGCCAGCAGCAGGCCAAGACGCACGCGGCGCTCGGCCAGTGTCTTGTGCTCGTCTGNNGGCTCGATNTCGGGGTGNTCGTGGCCTTCNACNTCAGGGTTTTCCTCGTGCCACAGCTGATGNGCGATCTGCTTGGCTTCGGCGTCAACCAGCGANGGCGGCAGGTCAAAGCTNACNTCTTTGTCCAGCGCGTCCAGCAGGTTNCGCTTCATCACNGCGCGNGANGCACCGGCGTATTCNGCTTCCAGACGCTCNGCGATCTGACCNTTCAGCGCGTCGAGATCNTCGGCACCGAATTTCTTNGCCATCTCGTCGTTCACTTCAGCAGCGACGGGCTCTTTCACTTCTTTGACGGTGCAAGCGAAGGTCGCTTCCTTACCGGCCAGATGCTCGGCCTGATACTCTTCGGGGAAGTTCACGACGACGGACTTTTCTTCGCCCGCCTTAACGCCGACCAGCTGCTCTTCAAAGCCGGGGATGAAGGAGTTGGAGCCCAGAACCAGCGGGTAATCTTCGGCAGCGCCACCTTCGAATTCTTCACCGTCGACGGAGCCTTTGAAGTCGATCACAACCTGATCGCCATCTTCCGCCTTGGCGCCCTCTTTGCGGGCTTTGAAGTCTTGTGCGGTTTCGGCAAGGCTTGCCAGCGCTTCTTCGACGGCGGCGTCATCGGCCTTAACGACCATCTTTTCCAGCTCGATCTTGCTCAGATCGACTTCGGGGATTTCCGGCAGCTTTTCGTAAGCCATGGAGACCTCGACGTCGTCGCCTTCTTTCCAGTCCTCATTGGTCATTTTGACCTCGGGCTGCATCGCGGGGCGGTCGCCGGATGTCTCAAAATGCTCTGCCATGGCGCCATCGATGCTTTCCTGCATCGCTTCGCCCATGATCCGCTGGCCGAACTGCTTTTTCAGCAGCGCCATCGGAACCTTGCCCTTGCGGAAGCCCTTCATTTCGACTTCGGGCTGCGCTTCGGCCAGCTTTTCGTTGACCTTGGCTTCGAGTTCGGCGGCGGTCACGGTGATGTTGTAACCGCGTTTCAGACCTTCGTTCAGCGTCTCGTTGACCTGCATGTGTGCTCCATAGGGTAAGGCCGCGCNGCNGGGGCGCGGGCGAAAATTTGTGCCCTTCTATGGGGGTTGAACCGCCTGCGCAAGGGGGTCCGCGGCCCATCGCACCACATCCGCAGAAAACGCCCCCGCCCCTACGGCGGAACCCGCCCAGACCTCAGACCAAGAGCACCGCAATATAGCCCGCATAGGCCAGTCCAAAGACCGCTCCCTGACCGCGCGTCACGCGCCCGCCAAAGGCCGCGCAGGCGATCAGCGCCACGCTGGCCCCCAGCATCACCCAGATGTCGAGCGTGGCGTTCTGAGCGGCCACATTGACCGGCTGGATCACCGCCGTGACCCCCAGCACACCAAGGATGTTAAAGATGTTGGAGCCGACCACGTTGCCCAAAGCCACATCGCTCTGTCCGCGCCGGGCGGCGATGACCGATGTGACCAATTCCGGCATCGAGGTTCCCACCGCCACGATGGTCAACCCGATCACCGCCTCAGAGAGCCCCACGGCCTGCGCCAAGGCGACCGATCCCGTGACCAAAAACCGTGCCGAGACGATGGTCAGAACCAGCCCACCCAACAACCACAATAACGCCAGCCCGATCCGCGCCTGATCCGGTAAAGGCTCCGCCGCCTGCTGGCTGTCTCGATCACTGCGAAAGGTATAAATCAGGTAGGTCGCCAACCCCACGAGGGCCAAAATCCCCGCCAGCCGGTCGATGCGGCCCAGCATCACGAGGCCCAGACAAAGCAAGCTTGCCGCCAGCATCACTGTCCCGTCGCGCGCAAAGCTGCGCCGCGCGATGCCAATCGGCGCGATCAGTGCGGCAAGGCCGAGAATCAGCAGAATATTCGCGATGTTCGACCCGACGACATTGCCAAGCGCGATGTCCGGTGCCCCCAGCAAAGCCGCCTGAACCGAGGTCACCAATTCAGGCGCCGATGTGCCAAACCCCACGACCGTCAGACCGATCACCAGTGGCGATAGCCCAACCCGCTGCGCCAGCGCCACCGCACCGCGCACCAGATACTCCCCACCGAGCACGAGCCCCAGCAAACCGCCAAGGACAAACAGAATGTTCACGAGAAAAACTCACCGGTCTCAGACCATCGGGCGTCGCGGAGACCGCGCAGACGCCCGATGCAAATGGGCACGGGTGACAGGCATTCAAGGCCGCGCGGAAAATTCAGTTCCGCTGCGGCCGGGCGCTCACATGCCCAAGGCTTCTTTATACATCTCCATCACCGCTTCTTCTTCGGCGATGTCGTCCTTGTCACGCTTGCGCAGGGCGATCACCTTGCGCAGCACTTTGGTGTCGTAACCGCGCGACTTCGCTTCGGCCATCACCTCTTTTTGCTGCTCGGCGAGGTCTTTCTTTTCGGCGTCCAAACGCTCGATCCGCTCGACGAACTGGCGCAGCTCATTGGCGGTGACCCGGTAGGTCGCATCGCCTTGGGATTCGACGACATCGGGGTTGGTGCTGGTATCGCTCATGGAAAGTCCTCACGGATTGGCTGGCTCTGGCGGGTGTGACTACAGGCTGGATGCCCAGCCCGCAAGCGGGACTTGCCCCCCTTGGCGGTTTGGCGTAGCTCTGCCGCCATGGAAAGCGCAAACACATCTATTTTCGATCTCATGGTCTGGGGCGGCGCNGGTCTGTCCCTTNTGGGATTGCTCGGTCTNGGCTGGTGCATCNTCAAAGTGAGCCGTGCCAAACGCGCGCAGCTGGACGATGAGGCGATGCGCGTTGTATTGCGCAAAGTGGTGCCGTTGAACATGGGCGCGCTGTTTCTATCCGTCATCGGCTTGATGATGGTGATCCTCGGAATTTCGCTGGCCTGATCGGCAGGCTATGGCAGCATGTCTTAGCGGTGCTGGACAGAGCGGCTGCATCTGCTTAAATCGACGCATGGATATTCGCCAAATCACCCCCCGCTATTTCGTCGCCCCGCAGATTGAGCCCGGTGACATGGAAAGCCTGCGCGCCCAAGGCATCACCCGCATNCTGTGCAACCGCCCCGANGCNGAAGTGCCNCCCAGCCATCANGCCGCCGCCATGCGCGAAGCGGCNGAGGCNGCGGGNATNGCCTTTGCCGAACAGCCGCTGACCCANCAGACNATGACCCCCGATGTCATNGCCAANAACCGCGCCCTNGGNGTNGAGACNGATGACACCGTGCTGGCCTATTGCGCCTCNGGCACCCGTTCGACCATCGCTTGGGCCTTGGGNCANGCCGGNGAGATGGACAGCGACGCGATCATCGAAGCGGCGCGTCAGGGGGGCTATGACCTTGAGAACATGCGCCCGATGCTGGGCCAGAACTACAGCTAAGACCGCGTATCGGCCCCGACCACGGGGCCGACTACTGGGCCGGTGTCCTTTGCAGGCGGTGTCAGGACGCTCTGCGGCAATTGCACCCGGAACGCCGTGCCGGGCACATTCCCCAAAAAGCTGATCTCGCCGCCCAATCGGCACATGATCTCGCGACAGATGGCAAGGCCAAGCCCCGCGCCATCGCCCTCTCCGGTGATGCGCGAAAATTTCTCGAAAATCAGCGCCTCTGATCCTGCGTCGATGCCGTGGCCGTTGTCGACGAAATCGATCACCAAGCCCTGCGCCGTGACCTGTGCCGAGATCATCAGTTGCGGCTGATCTGCAGCGCAGTATTTGCGAGCATTGGTGACGAGGTTGATGAACACCTGCACCAGCCGGTCCAGGTCGCTCGTCAGGGTGATATCCTCAGCCTGAGCATCGCGCAGAACCTCAAGCGGGCGCGTGGCCCCGGCCAGCGCCGTGGTCACCGCCAGATCGAGCAGGTCGCGCAGGTTGCCCTCCCGCTGGTTCAGCGTCACCTGCCCGTTCTCCAGCACAGACAGGTCCAGCAGATCGTCCAAGAGCCGCGTCAGGCGGATCGTCTCGCTGTGGATAATCGTGGCGTAGCGATTCTTATCCGCGTCCGTGAGGCCCGGCGCATCGCGTAGAATTTCCGAGAACGACCGGATCGAGGTCATCGGCGTGCGCAACTCATGGCTGATCTGGCTCAGAAAACTGTCCTTTTGCAGCGACAATTGCGTGAGCTTCTCATTTGCCGCGCGCAGCTGCGCCGCCGTTTCGGTCAACTCCCGCGATTTGGTTTCAAGCTGACTGGAATACTCCAACATCTGCGCGGATTCGTCGGCCACGGCGAGCAGGTCCTGCACCGAAACAGACGCCCCGCCGACGATCTGCGCCACCATCGCATGGGCCGTCGCCGCGCCAACGGAGGCCGCCAATTCCCGCTCCAAGGCCTGTACGAATCGCGGCGTGGGTTCCGGCAGGCGTTGCCCATGCCCTTGCCGTTCAGCCTCTCGCGCAAAGAACGCCTGCGCCTCCGTCGCGCCCAAGATCCGCTGCGCCATGATCATTAAGTCTTCGCTGCCCGCGACTGAGGCCGTCCACCCCCGCGCCGGGCCGGAATGGTCAAAGACATTAACGAATTGCGCGCCCTGAAGCCGCTCCAGCGGCGCGGGAAAGCTGAAAAGCGAGACGACCACAAAAACCAGCGTGTTCAACGCAAGGCTCCAGACCACCGCATGCACGGTCGGATCGATCCCGGCGATGCCAAAGAGCGCCTCGGGGCGCAGCCATGCCAGCCCCCAAAGCCCGCTCTCCAAGGTCGCGCTCGACAATGCCACATCCGCGCCGAAACTGGGCAGCAGCATTGTAAAGACCCACAGCGCAAAGCCCGTGCCCAGCCCACAAAGCGCGCCTGCCCGCGTGGCACCGCGCCAGAGCACGCCGCCCAGCATCGCTGGCAAAAACTGCGCCACCCCGCCGAAAGAGATCGTGCCAATTGCCGCCAGCGCCCCGCTGCCGCCCGAGGCGCGGTAGTAGAGGTAGCCTAGCCCGACCACGCAAAAGATCGACAGCCGCCGCGCGAGGATCACGATATTGCGCACATCTCCCGATTGCGTGGCCCCATCGCGCCGCATAGCCAGCCAGATCGGCATGACGATGTGGTTGCTGACCATCGTCGACAGCGCCAGCGTGGCGACGATCACCATCGACGTGGCCGAGGAAAAACCGCCCAAGAAAGACAGCATCGCCAGCCCGTTCTGCCCTTGGCTGAGCGGCAGGCTCAGCACGAAAAGATCGGGGTTTGCGCCCTCCGGCATCAGGTCCAGCCCCACGACCGCGATTGGCACGACGAAAAGGCTCATCAACATCAGATAAAGCGGGAAGGCCCAACTAGCGATTTGCAGCTGCCGCTCGTCGTCATTCTCAACGACCATCACCTGAAACATGCGCGGCAGGCACAAAAGCGCGGCCCCCGAAAGGACCGTCAGCGCGGCCCAACGGCTGCCCTGCACCTCCCACTGGCCAATGTCCGAGGCATCGATCCGCGCCAATGTCTCACCCAAGCCTCCGGCAAGACCCCAGATCACGTAGATACCGACCGCCACCAGCGCCAGCAGCTTGACCACAGCCTCCACCGCGATGGCGATGACAACGCCGTGGTGCCGCTCGTTCACGTTCAGGTTCCGTGTGCCGAAAAGCACCGTAAACAGCGTCAGCCCCGCCGCCACCCACAGGGCGGCCTGCCCGCGGTTGATGACATCGCCCCCCGCCTCGGCCAGCGGCACATCGGGGGCGGCGAAAATCGACAGAGACAAGATAACTGATTGCAATTGCAGCGCAATATAGGGCGTCACGCCGATCACGGCCATGACCGTCACCACGATCGCCAGCGTGTTGGATTTGCCGTAGCGCGACGAAATCAGGTCAGCGATTGAGGTCACCCGGTGGCTCCGCCCGATGCGCACCAGCCGTCGCAAGCCCCACCACCAGCCGATCATCACCAGCGAAGGGCCGAGGTAGATGGTCACATACTCCAACCCTGAGCGCGCGGCGTAGCCCACCGCGCCGTAAAAGGTCCAAGCGGTGCAGTAGATCGACAGCGACAGGGTATAGACCAACGGTGAGCGCAGCAGCCAGCCGCCCTGCCCGCGCAGGGCCGCGCGTTCGGCGGCAAAGGCCACGATGAACAGCCCCGCGACATACATCAGACAGACCGCGACCAACTGGTTGAGCGACACCATCAGCGCGGCCCGTCTTTGGTATCGGCACCCCCGTCCGACGCCACATCGCGCGTGCGCCGCCAGAGCGCCCATGTCGCCAAGATCAGCAACGCCCAAACCCCAAAGAGATAGCGCAGCGCCACGCTCATCGCGATTGTCGGCTCACTCGGTTCGAGGGTGGCGTCAGGCAGGATCTCTGGCACGGGCCACAGCAACGGCACCATCCAAAGCATCAGCCCCAGAAACGGCAGCAACCGCACCGCATCCATCATGCGCCGCTGGCGGTAGCCGCGTTTTTCCAAAAAGATCGGAGCGCGTGGCATGGCGGGTTAACTGGCGATCAGGTCGCGCACCGCGTCCAGCATCTCTGAGTTCGAAAACGGCTTGGTCATAAAGCGGCTGACCCCGGCCTTCTCGGCCATGGCGCGGTCCCGGCTTTGGCCGCGCGCGGTCAACATCAGCACGGGCAATTCCCCCATCGCCGGGTCCCCGCGCAGCTCATCGAGTATTTCAAACCCGCTTTTGCCCGGCAGCATGACATCCAGCATCACCAAATCGGGCGATGCCTTGCGGATCACCTCTACCGCACCCGATCCATTGGCCAGCGTCTCCACCCGCCAGCCCTCTTGGCCCAACAAAAAGCGGATGGCCTCGGCGATATTCACCTCGTCCTCCACCAGAACTACGAGTTTGCTCATCGGCAAAAAGTCTCCCCCCTCGGTGTGCGACCGCCCCGTTTGTTGCAGGGTCTCGCGCACCGGGGCGAGCATGCATCGGTTTGGCAGCCCTGTCAAAAACTGCCTGAGCGTCTGTTAGATNCCGTCGCGCAGGATCGANGGNTCNCGCCGNGCGCGGCATCCTTCNACCGGACAAATGCGGCAGGTTGCGCCCACGGGCTGCGCNGGNGCCGCCCCNGANGGCACCGGCAANAGCANCATGACCGATTGGCTNANNGGCGGCGTNTTNTAGGCGGCNGCGGCNTGAACNTCGCAGGTCGCGATCGCCTCAAACTGCGCCTGACCCCGGCCCATCTGCATGACGCGNGATTTCACCACCAGCCCCGGCTGGCCNTGCACNGCNAANAGNGGCCAAAGCGGGCANCNGGCCCCAAAGCGNGGCACNGTGAACCCTTCGATCGACTTGGCAAAGGTCACGCTGCCNGAGCGGTCACAGACCACCAGCCCCGCACCCAAATCGGGCAAAGACGCCAAGCGNCGCAGCACNCGGCCCATCGGCTGGTCCAANCTGCGNGCCANTTCGGCTGGGTCATGGCCCGTCTCCTCNACGGNCCGCTCCANACGCGCCAAGGGCAACGCCGCCGCGTCCCGCGCGATCTGTTGCAACACCCCCGTCGCGATATGCTGCGCGGCCTTGGTCTTGAGCGCATCGGCCTGCTCCACAAGCGCCGCGATTGCCTCTTGCGGGGCGCGGGCCTGCTCCAACGGGTCAAAGCGGTAGCCATGCGCGGCGAGAAAAGCTTCCACCTCCGCTTGTGGGGAGTGGGCCACCTCTCGGGTCTCGGCGGCATTGTCAAAATAGGTCACCAGCGCCTGCGCACTGTCGGACAGGCGGCGGCTGTCTTGGTGGATATTCGTGTGAAACCTGTCGCGCCATTCGGGTTGCAGACTGTCCGTCTCTGCCAANATAGAGGCGGTNGAGCGGATGGCGGCGGCGGTACTCAGCAATTCATGCATCGACGTGGCAAGCTGCGGGTCATGGGCCAAACGGTCCGACAGCGCCTCAACCGTCTGCTCTAGGGCCGCGATACGGCGTTGGCTGCTGGCAAGCACCTTGGCCCAGCCCGGAAACCGCCCNGCAAATTCATCCGCNCGGTCACTCTCGGGCCCNGTAAGCGCTGCATCCTCTGCCGCTTCGCGCAGGGTGGCGATCAGCGCGGCTTCGGCCCCTTCGGTCANCGCCTGCGGCTCNACACCAAGCGCNTGGGCGATATTGAGCAACAGCTTCCCGCCGATTCTGCGCCGGTTGTGTTCAATGAGGTTCAGATAGCTGGCCGAGATCCCGCTTTGTTGTGCCAGTTCGGCCTGCTTCAGCCCCGCCATCACGCGCCGCTCACGGATGCGGCTGCCGGTCAGCCCCTCACGCATCGGATCGCGCCGCGCGATAATTCATACGTTGTTTCAAGGTCTTTCTGCGGCGCAACATCATATTCTTTACAAACCTCCCTGAACGGTTGCGAATATATTTACAAAAAAATCGTTTCGATCAAGCGCCTTATTGATCGGTTTTCAGTTTCCGCGCCATAGTTTCTTTGCACTATTGCGTGTTGTGGCACCGGGGGGAGGTTCCGGTGCCGCGACTTACAAAAATGGGAGGACTTCATGTCGTTTACGAAACTGACACGCCGCGGGCTGATTCAGACCGGCGCGGTTGCCGGTGCAGGGTTGGCGCTGCCGACCTATCTGCGCGCCGAGGCGCACGCGGGCTTTACCAATGCCCCCACGGGCAGCACGGTCACGCTGGGCTTTAACGTGCCCCAGACCGGCCCCTATGCCGAAGAAGGGCTGGACGAGTTGCGCGCCCAAGAGCTTGCGGTCGAGCACCTCAATGGCGGGGGCGACGGCGGCATGATGAACACCTTCAGCTCCAAGGCGCTGAAAGGGAACGGCATTCTGGGCAAGAAGGTCGAATATGTCACNGGTGACACCCAGACCAAATCCGACGCCGCCCGCGCATCCGCCAAGGCGATGATCGAAAAAGACGGCGCTGTGATGATCAACGGCGGCTCGTCCTCAGGCGTGGCCGTGGCGGTTCAGGGCCTGTGTCAGGAAGCGGGCGTGATCTTCATGGCCGGTCTAACCCACTCAAACGACACGACCGGCAAAGACAAAAAAGCCAATGGTTTCCGCCACTTCTTTAACGGTTACATGTCCGCCGCCGCCCTCGCACCGGTGCTGAAAAACGCTTACGGCGAAGACCGCCGCGCGTACCATCTGACAGCCGACTACACATGGGGCTGGACCCAGCAGGAATCCATCGCCGCCGCGACNGANGCGATGGGCTGGGAGACNGTNAACAACGTGCTGACGCCGCTGGCGAGCACGGATTTCAGCTCCTACATCGCGCCGGTGCTGAACTCCGGTGCCGATGTGCTGGTGCTGAACCACTACGGCGGAAACATGGTGAACTCGCTCACCAACGCGGTGCAGTTCGGCCTGCTGGACAAAGAAGTGAACGGCAAGAAATTCGAGATCGTCGTGCCGCTTTATTCCGAGCTCATGGCCGCCGGTGCCGGTGCCAACGTGCAAGGTGTTATCGGTTCGATGAACTGGAACTGGCAGCTGCAGGATGAAGGCTCCAAAGCCTTCGTGAAATCCTTTGGTGAGAAATATGGCCGTCCACCCTCCAACTCCGCGCACACCTGCTATGTGCAGACGCTGCTCTATGCGGATGCGGTGGAACGCGCAGGCACCTTCAACCCCTGCGGTGTCGTCGAAGCGCTGGAAGACTTCGAGTTCGACGGTCTGGGCAACGGTCCGGTGCTGTATCGTGGCGACGACCACCAGTGTTTCAAAGACGTGCTGGTCATGAAAGGCAAGGAAAACCCGACCAACGAATATGACACGCTGGAGATCGTCGAGGTCACCCCGCGTGCACAGGTCGAATACGCCCCGGATCACCCCATGTTCGCCGGTGGCGAATTGGGCAAGTGCAACCCGGGCGCCTGATCCACTGAACCTTTGGGGGCGCATCGGCCTTGCGCCGCGCGCCCCCTTTTCTCACCACATGGGGCCCGCCCTCATGTGAACGCATCCCTAACAGGTGGGGTCCATGGACGCTGTTCTTCTGCAAATACTTAACGGGCTCGACAAGGGCTCGGCCTATGCGCTGATTGCGCTTGGGCTCACATTGATCTTTGGCACGCTTGGCGTAGTTAACTTCGCTCATGGGGCGCTGTTCATGATCGGGGCCTTCTGCTCGGTCACGCTGCAACGGTTGCTGACGCTGAGTTTTGAGACCATCGACGAGACCCAGAAGGATTTTCTGGGCAATCCGCTGAAGGTCAAAACCCCCTATGTCGAAAACTGGTTCGGTCCCGAGATGGGGCAGGCCATCATCGACTGGTCGGTGCCGCTGGCGATCCTCTTTGCGATCCCGGTGATGCTGTTGATCGGCTTTGTCATGGAACGCGGGTTGATCAAGCATTTCTACAAACGCCCCCATGCGGATCAGATCCTTGTGACCTTCGGCCTCGCTATCGTGCTGCAGGAAGTGGTCAAGTATTTCTACGGTGCCAACCCGATCCCCACGCCCGCGCCTGAAGTCTTCAAAGGCAGCTTCGACTTCGCGCCCTTGCTGGGCTTGGACACCTCGCTGGCCTACCCCTACTGGCGTCTGGTTTATTTCGGCTTCTCCACAGTCATCATCGCTGCCGTCTTTGCCTTCTTGCAATTCACCACCTTCGGCATGGTCGTCCGCGCCGGTATGGCAGACCGTGAGACCGTGGGCCTTTTGGGCATCGACATCGACCGCCGCTTTACCATCATGTTCGGCATCGCCGCCGCCGTGGCGGGGCTTGCGGGCGTGATGTATGCGCCGATCAACTCACCCAATTACCACATGGGCATGGACTTTCTGGTGCTGAGCTTTGTCGTCGTGGTGGTCGGCGGCATGGGCTCCCTACCCGGCGCGGTGCTGGCGGGGTTCCTGCTTGGGCATTCTCGAAAGCCTCGCCTCCATGAATGAAATCAAAAGCATCATCTACGGTATCGACCAGATCATCATCTACGTCGTTGCCATCGTGATCCTGCTGGTCCGCCCGCGCGGTCTGATGGGTCGCCGCGGCGTGATGGAGGAATAAGACATGTTCGGACTGGAAAAACGCGATACGCTTCTCTTGGGGGTCGTGGTCGTTCTCACGCTCTTTGCCCCCTTCATCCTCAACCCCTTTCCGGCGGATTCAGGCCTCGCGCAATTCAACGCAGGCTACCCCGACCTGATGCAACGTTTCGTGATCTTTGGCATCTTTGCCATCGGGTTTAACATTCTTTTTGGGCTGACCGGCTATCTCTCCTTCGGCCATGCGGCCTTTCTGGGTGTCGGTTCCTACTCCGCCGTCTGGATGTTCAAACTGCTCAGCTACAATGTCGTGCCCGCGCTGGTGCTGGCGGTGATTATGGCAGGGCTGTTCTCGGCGCTCATCGGCTTTATCAGCCTGCGGCGGTCGGGCATCTACTTCTCGATCCTGACGCTGGCCTTTGCGCAGATGTCGTTCAACCTCGCCTATTCGGTGCTGACGCCGATCACCAATGGCGAGACGGGATTGCAAATCTACAACTCCGATCCGCAGTATCTCCAGTCTGTCGATGCACCGTCATTCCCCAACCTTTTCGGCGCGGCGATGAACTCTTCGACGACGCTGCTCTTCGGCGGATGGACGTTTACTTTCTCCGTCGGCTACTACTTCTGCGCAATCTTCCTGATCCTCGCCTTCTATCTGGCGATCCGCATCTTCCGCTCGCCCTTTGGCATGATGCTGCGGGCGGTGAAGTCGAACCAGCAGCGGATGAACTACACAGGCCTTAACACCCGGCCCTACACGCTGGCGGCCTTTGTGATCTCGGGCATGTATGCCGGTCTGGCCGGTGGTCTGCTCGCCGCGATGGACCCGCTTGCCGGGGCTGAGCGGATGCAGTGGACGGCCTCGGGTGAAGTGGTGCTGATGACCATCCTCGGCGGCGCGGGCACCTTGATCGGGCCGGTGCTGGGCGCAGGGTTCATCAAGTACTTTGAAAACATCTTTGCCAAGATCAACGACAACGTGCTGCACGGCTGGTTTGCCTTCATGCCCGACAAGATCGAAGACGCGATGGTTGCGATCATCCACCCCTTCGTCGGCAAGGGCTGGCACCTCACGCTGGGCTTGCTGTTCATGCTGGTCGTGATCTTCCTGCCCGGTGGGTTGGTTGAAGGTGGGCAACGTCTGGGCCGTGTCTTCCGCCGCAAGGACAAAAATGCAGGCTCGGTTGAGGCCGACGCCGCCCAACAACGCAGCGAAGCCGCAGAATAGGAGAGACATCATGTCCATTCTCGAAGTCAAAAATGTCGGCAAACGCTTTGGTGGTCTGCAGGCGCTGAGCGATGTGAACCTGAGCGTGGCAGAGAACTCTGTCCATGCGATCATCGGCCCCAACGGGGCNGGCAAATCCACCCTGCTGAACTGTCTGGTGGGCAAGCTTATCCCAGATACCGGCTCGGTCATGTTCGACGGCCAGTCGGTGCTGGGGCGCAAACCCTATGAGATCAACCAGATGGGCATCAGCCGCGTGTTCCAAACGCCTGAAATCTTTGGCGATCTCACGGTGATGGAGAACATGCTGATCCCCTGTCTTGCCAAACGCGACGGGGCATTCCAGCTCAACGGTTGGTCGCGCATCGTGGGCCAGCAAGATGTGATCGACAAGGCCGAGGAAATGCTGCGCGACATGAACATGATCGACAAGCGGCATATGCATGCGGCGTCCCTCTCGCGGGGGGACAAGCGGCGGCTGGAGATCGCCATGTGCCTTGCCCAAGACCCACGCCTGCTGCTGCTGGATGAACCTACCGCGGGGATGGCGCGGGCCGATACCAACAATACGATCGACCTGCTGAAACAGATCAAGGACGAGCGCGACATTACCATCGCAATCATTGAACACGACATGCATGTGGTCTTTTCGCTGGCCGAGCGGATCACCGTGCTGGCCCAAGGCACGCCACTGGTCGAAGACACGCCCGACCGGATCAAGGGCCACCCCAAGGTCCGCGAAGCCTATCTGGGCGAGAGCCAAGACGCCGCCTGATCTATCCTGTTGCCGAACCCCAAGGACACCCCGATGAGCACCGACACGCTAGACAAAAACGCCAACCACGCCCAAACCGCCCCGGCCTTCCTCTCGGTCTGGGATATCCATGCCTATTACGGCGAGAGCTATATCGTGCAGGGGGTCAGCTTTAACGTCCATGAAGGCGAAATTCTCGCCCTGCTGGGCCGCAACGGGGCGGGCAAAACCTCGACCCTGCGGGCCATCTCAAGGGTCAGCGACCCGGAACTCAAGCGCGGCGAGATTTGGCTCGATCATCAACCGCTGCACAATATGGCCAGCCACCAAGCCTCGGCTGCGGGGCTGGCGCTGGTGCCCGAAGATCGGCGCATCATTTCTGGTCTCACGGTCGAAGAGAACCTCAAGCTGGCCCAGATCGCCCCGCCCATCGGCTGGTCACTCGACCGGCTCTATGACCTCTTCCCGCGCCTGCGTGAGCGGCGGAACCAAGAGGGGGTGACCCTTTCGGGCGGGGAGCAACAGATGCTCGCCATCGCCCGCGCCTTGGCCCGCGACATCAAGGTGCTGCTGCTGGATGAACCTTACGAAGGTCTCGCCCCGGTGATCGTGGATGAAATCGAAAAGACGCTGGGGCTGATCAAGGCGCAGGGCATCACCACCATTCTGGTAGAGCAGAACGCCGTGCGCGCCCTGAAACTGGCCGACCGTGCGGTGATCCTTGATACCGGCGGCGTGGTCTTTGACGGCACCGCGGCAGAGGTGTTGGACAACGCGGAACTGCGGGCGGAATACCTCGCGATCTGACCCTAGGTGACCTTGACCCGGTGCGCGAAGATGTGGCGCGGCCTCATTCTTGCGCCCCGGGGGCCATTGCGCGACAAAAAACCGATCCTACCCCCTAGACAACAGTTGGCTTTTCATGGCTTTGCCCATGCCCTATAAGCGAGCCAATCAATCGCGCAGCGACGGGCTATTGGCCTGTCGAAATCTTCGAGGATCCAATGACAAAAAACACCCATGACAGTGACGTGGCCTTCATCAAGGCCCTCGCCGAGCTGCTGAACGAAAACGACCTGACAGAGCTTCAGGTGAAACGCGACTATGCCGAGGATGACAGCCTGAACGTGCGCGTCAGCCGCAAGCCACCGCAGCAGGTCATGGCCGCACCCCAGCAGCAATACCAAGCCGCCCCGGCGCTTGCCGCTGCACCGGCCCCCGCCGCTGCTGCCTCCGCAGCCGCCGCACCTGCCGCTGACGCCGATCCGGCTGATCACCCGGGTGCTGTGACATCGCCCATGGTCGGCACCGTCTACCTGCAGGGTGAGCCGGGCGCGCCTGCGTTCATCTCCGTTGGCGCTTCGGTTTCCGAAGGCGACACGCTGCTCATCGTCGAGGCGATGAAAACCATGAACCACATCCCCGCCCCCCGCGCCGGCACCGTCAAGCGCATCCTCGTCGGCGACGGCGATGCCGTCGAATTCGGCGCCCCGCTGGTGATCCTGGAATAAGGGCCGGACATGTTCAGCAAAATCCTAGTCGCCAACCGGGGAGAGATCGCGCTGCGCGTCATCCGCGCGGCCCGCGAGATGGGCATCCAGACTGTCGCGGTGCATTCCACCGCCGACAGCGACGCGATGCATGTGCGCATGGCCGACGAATCCGTCTGCATCGGCCCGCCCTCCTCGACCCAATCCTACCTCTCGATCCCCGCGATCATCGCGGCCTGTGAAATCACCGGGGCCGAAGCGATTCACCCCGGCTACGGTTTCCTGTCGGAAAACGCAGGATTTGTGCAGGTGATCGAAGACCACGGTCTGACCTTCATCGGCCCCACCGCCGAACACATCCGCGTCATGGGTGACAAGATCACCGCCAAGGACACGATGAAAAAGCTCGGCGTGCCTTGCGTGCCCGGCTCGGATGGGGGCGTCGCCTCGCTGGAAGAGGCCAAGCGTCTGGGCGATGAAATCGGCTATCCGGTCATCATCAAGGCAACTGCAGGCGGCGGCGGCAAGGGCATGAAAGTCGCCCAAACCGCCAAAGACATGGAAAAAGCCTTCCAGACCGCGCGGGCCGAGGGGAAATCGAACTTCGGCAATGACGAAGTCTATATTGAAAAATACCTCACCACCCCCCGCCACATCGAGATTCAGGTCTTTGGGGATGGCAAGGGCAACGCGGTCCATCTGGGCGAGCGCGACTGCTCGCTTCAGCGCCGCCACCAGAAGGTTTTCGAAGAGGCCCCCGGCCCATCGATCACCGAAGAGGAACGCGCGCGGATCGGTAAAGTCTGTGCCGACGCCGTGGCCAATATCAACTACATCGGCGCGGGCACGATCGAATTCCTCTATGAGAATGGCGAGTTCTATTTCATCGAAATGAACACCCGCCTTCAGGTGGAACATCCGGTGACCGAAGCAATCTTTGGTGTCGATCTGGTGCGCGAACAGATTCGCGTCGCCGAAGGGCTGCCGATGTCCTTTACCCAAGACGATCTAACCATCAATGGCCATGCCATCGAAGTTCGCATCAACGCCGAGAAACTGCCGAATTTCGCGCCCTGCCCGGGCAAAATCACGCAGTATCACGCCCCCGGCGGGCTTGGCGTGCGGATGGATTCGGCGCTTTATGACGGCTATTCGATCCCGCCCTATTACGACAGTCTCATCGGTAAGCTGATCGTGCATGGCCGCGACCGTCCCGAAGCGCTGGCGCGTCTTGGTCGGGCCTTGGGTGAGCTGATCGTGGACGGTGTCGATACCACCGTGCCGCTGTTCCACGCGCTACTGGCCGAAGAAGACATCCAGTCGGGTGGCTACAACATCCACTGGCTTGAGCATTGGCTGGAAACCAACCTCGGCAACGCCTGACACCGATGTCGGATCTGACACCAGAGATCCTGCTCCACGGCTATTCCATCGGGATATTCCCCATGGCCGAACACCGCGACGACCCAGAGATTTTCTGGGTCGATCCGCGGCGTCGGGGGGTGATGCCGCTCAATGGTTTTCACATCTCGCGTTCGCTCGCCCGCGCGATGCGGTGCAGCACCTTTCACCACACGATCAACCACGATTTCGACGGTGTCGTCGCCGGTTGCGCAGACCGCGAAGACACATGGATCAACGCCGAGATCACCGCCCTATATACCGCGCTGCACCACGCAGGCCACGCCCATTCGCTTGAGGTTTGGGATGGCCCAGCACTGGTGGGCGGAGTCTATGGCGTAACGCTGGGCCGCGCGTTTTTCGGCGAAAGCATGTTCTCCCGCCGGACCAACGCCTCAAAAATGGCGCTGGCGGCGCTGGTGGATCGGCTGCGCCATGCGGGTTTTACCCTCTTTGACACGCAGTTTCTGACCGACCACCTTACCTCTCTCGGGGCGCAAGAGATCAGCCGCGCGGAATATCACGCGCAGCTCGATGTGGCCAAACGCGGCACTGCACGGTTCGACGCGGGGGATTTAGTCAGTTTTCAGGACGTGCTGCAGCGCATGACCCAGATGTCATAGCGAAAATGCTCTAGCGCGTGCAGCGCCGGGGCCGAGGCGATCATCCAGCCAGAAAAAAGCGCGCCGCTGCTGCCCTCTTCGGTGATCTCTAGCGCGGCATAGGCATTGGCCGCCGGATCGCCCGCCGGATAGCGGCAATCGACCATGGAGATCTGCAAATTGCCCAAGGAGAGGCTGTCGCCCTTGGCAATCTCCAGATCGATCGTATCGCCGGAAATCTTGTCCAAAGCGCGCAAAACGCCACCCGTGGCACTGGCGATCTGTGCGCCCTCTTGGGCATGCAGCGGCGCGGCCAGCAAAAGCGCGGCCAAGAGAAGCTTTTTCATTCATCCACCCGGATTGCGTGAAACTTGGGGCCGCACCTCTGACGCGGCCAACCTATCATTCAGGCTGCCAGGCCTCATAGTCCTTACGCTCGACAGGTTCGGCGCGGCGCAGCGACCCGGCGGGCGCATAGGCCATGGCGGTGCCGGTGCGATTCTCGACATGCGCCTTTTCCCACGGCTTGTGGATCAGCGGCTTGTCGGTTGGCGGCTCGTCCCAAGTGCGGTGCAGCCAGCCATGCCAATCGGGGCTCACGCGGCTGGCCTCGGCCTCACCGTTGAAAATGACCCAGCGTTTGCTGTCATCGGCGTTGCGGTAATAGATATTGCCCTGCGCGTCTTCGCCCACCTTGCTGCCCTTGCGCCAAGTGAAAAGCTGGGTGTTCAGCGTCTGGCCGTTCCACCAAGTGACGCCGCGCAGAAGTGAATTGAGAATGCCCATCGAGGTCTCCGTTCCTGTTGTCCGTTATATGCACCATGGAGGCTTTGGCGTCCAGCCTCGCCGCAAAGGAGCTTGGCGCGCGGGCGACCTCTGGCTAGGGTTAGAAAAACGAAAGAGGGCAGCGATGACTGAGGCAAGACGGGCCGCACCGGCAGCGGCGGAATGTCATGGCATCAAGGTGCCCCAGTCCCCCTTTCTGAACGAGACGCGCATCCAGCGGATCAATGCAGGCCGCTACGAGCGCCAAGAGATCGATGGCGCGCTGGCGGTCGTCCGCCCCGGTGACCGGGTGCTTGAGATGGGCGCGGGTCTGGGACTGGTGGGTGCGATCGTCGCCAAAAAGGCCGCGCCCGAAGCGGTGCTCTCGTTCGAAGCAAACCCAAACTTGATCCCCCACATTCGCGCGCTCTATACGCTCAACAGGCTTCAAGATAAAATCACTCTTCGCAATCAGGTGGTGATCTCTGCCCCCGACCGGCCAGAAACCCTGCCGTTTCACCTGCGCAACTCTTTCCTCGGCTCCTCTCTCATCGATAGCGACATGCGTGAGACGACGCAGGTTCAGGTGCCCACCGCAAGCTTTGATGACGTCCGCCGCAGCTTTAAACCCGACGTGCTGTTGATGGATATCGAAGGCGGCGAGTTGGAGTTTCTGCGCCATGCCGCGCTCGACGGGCTGCGCGCCGTGGTGATGGAATTCCACCCCGAGGCCTATGGCCGCGAGGGGATGCGCGAATGCAAACGCATCCTTGAGCGCGCCGGATTTCGCAAATCACCCGGGCATTGCACCCGGCAGGTCTGGGCCTGTATCTTTGACCCCGCCGAGCGCCCGCCGATCCCAGAGGGGGGCTGGTCGACCGAGATCACGACCTTAGATAATGCGCTGGTCATCCTGCCTGAGGACAGCGGGTTGGTGCAGCCCGCCGGGGTGTTGCACAGCGATGGCCGGCCCTGCCCTCAAGCCGCACTTTGGCGCAACGGTCGCGCGCTGACCACGCCGCCAGAAGCACCGCAGGGCAAGGTGGCTGAGCGCAGGGGCACATGGCTTTGGGGCGGGGTCCTCTGGCTGCATTTCGGGCATTTCTTGGTTGAAAGCACCGCGCGTCTTTGGGCGCTGGATCACCTTGAAGAAGAGATCGACGGCATTCTCTTTATCCCCAAACGCCCCCGCAACGGCGGAGAGGTGGCAGGGTATCAGCGTGATTTCCTTGCCCTTCTGGGCTGCGATAAGCCGCTGGTGAGTTTAGACGCACCGACACGGGTCGAGCGGTTGATCGTACCGGGGCAAGGCTTTGGACTGGGAAGTTTGATCACCGGCACAGAACCCTACCGCAACACCATCGCCAATCGGTTCGCGCAAGAGATCGCGCCCGAGGGGCCAGAGAAGCTCTATATCAGCCGCAGTAAATTGCCCGCAGGGCGCGGCAACCTGATCGGGGAAGAGGCGTTGGAAACCTATCTGGCGGCGCAGGGCTACACCGTCTTTCACCCCGAGAAACACGGGCTGCGCGAACAGATCGCGGTCTATAAGGCGGCCAAGCAGATCATCGCCGCCGAAGGGTCGGCCTTGCATCTCTTGGGAATGGTCGCCCGGCCCATGCAGCAAGTGGCCATCGTTGTGCGCCGCCCTTCCTCTGCCACGCGCGGGTTGGAACAGCAACTGCAGAGTTTTGCGGGGATCACTACCGCGACGCTGTGCCACCTTACTCGCTCGTGGAAACCGCTCGGAAAGGCCAAGGCGCGGCTTTGGATGGGCGAGCTGGATATGCCCGCGCTGCAAGATAGCCTGCGTGAGACGGGTTTCATCGACGACAGCGGGCCGCTTTGGGCAAACCTTGACCCCGCAGAGGTGCGCGCCCGGCTGGGGGATGACTTTGAACTGGTGCCCGAGAAAGACTAGCCTTCTACCCCCGTGCGCAGCATCGCGGTGACTTCGATCTCAATGCGGTATTTGGGGTCAATCAGCCCGCATTCGATCATCGTCGCCGCAGGCGGGGTCGCGCCAAATGCCGCGCGCAAAAGCGGCCAGCAAGGTTCAAACTCCGTAGCGTCGGGCAGCATGTAGGTGACGCGGACCACATGGGCGAAATCACTGCCCGCCTCTGCCAGTGCCCGCTCAATCGTCGCCAATGCGGCTGCGCATTGCGCTTTGACATCAGCCCCTTCACCGACGCAGCCCGAGACATAGACCATGCCGCCCGCCACCACGGCGCGGCTGTAGCCGATCTTTTCCTCATAGGCGCCGCCCGATGAAATCCGCTTCATGACCGTTCCTTTCATGCAAAAGGGCGGACCCATTGGCCCGCCCTCTATCTTTCTGCCTAGCGTCGGGTCTTAGCCCGCGCTGGCTGGTTCTTTGCTTTCGCTGTCGGCGTGGATCATCAGCGGTTTGGCCTCGGATGTAACGGCCTCTTCGTTGACGACCACCTCGGTCACCGTCTCCAACCCCGGCAGTTCGAACATCGTGTCGAGCAGGATGTCTTCGAGGATAGAGCGCAGACCCCGCGCGCCGGTTTTCCGTTCAATCGCACGTTTGGCAATCGCTTGCAGCGCGTCATCGGTGAAGGTCAGCTGCGTGTCTTCCAGTTCGAACAGACGCTGGTATTGCTTGACCAAAGCGTTCTTCGGCTCGGTCAGAATGGTCACCAGCGCGTCTTCGTCCAGATCTTCGAGGGTTGCCAGAACCGGCAGACGACCGACGAATTCCGGGATCAGACCGAACTTCAACAGGTCTTCCGGCTCAAGATCGGTGAAAATCTCACCGATGCCGCGCGCGTCGTTGTCACGCACATCCGCGCCAAAGCCCATGGCCGAACCCTTGCCCCGCGCCGCGATGATTTTGTCGAGGCCCGCAAAGGCACCACCGCAGATGAAGAGGATGTTGGTCGTGTCCACTTGCAGGAATTCCTGCTGCGGATGCTTGCGCCCGCCTTGCGGGGGCACAGAAGCCACGGTGCCTTCCATCAGTTTCAGCAGCGCCTGCTGCACGCCCTCACCGCTCACATCACGGGTGATGCTGGGGTTTTCGGACTTGCGCGTGATCTTGTCGACTTCGTCGATATAGACGATGCCGCGCTGCGCGCGCTCAACGTTGTACTCGGACGATTGCAGCAGCTTGAGGATGATGTTCTCCACATCCTCGCCCACATAACCGGCTTCGGTCAGCGTGGTCGCATCGGCCATGGTGAAAGGCACATCCAGAATACGCGCCAGCGTCTGGGCCAGCAACGTCTTGCCGCAGCCGGTGGGGCCGATCAGCAGGATGTTGGACTTCGCCAATTCGATATCGCCGCCCTTCTGGGCGTGGTTCAACCGTTTGTAGTGGTTGTGGACCGCCACCGAGAGCACGCGCTTGGCCGTCGCCTGACCGATCACGTAATCGTCCAGCACGCCGCAGATGTCGCGGGGTGTCGGTACGCCGTCGGTCGCCTTGAGGCCCGAGGCTTTGGTCTCTTCTCGGATGATATCCATGCACAGCTCGACGCATTCGTCACAGATGAACACGGTCGGCCCCGCAATCAGCTTGCGCACCTCGTGCTGGCTCTTGCCGCAGAAGCTACAGTAGAGCGTGTTTTTGCTGTCGTTGCCGGAATTATTCGCCATCTCAAACCTTTCAGGTCTGTCGTGTATGTCCGCCCCGATCTTGGGGCTGCGAGATTTGGCCTCAAGCTTAGGCCAGTGACCCCGGCGCTACAATCGCAAAATATGCAGCGCCGGGCCCCTCTATTATTTGTCTTTCTTGCCCTTACCGCTGGCAGCGGCATCATCCGCCTTGCCACGGCTTTCGACGATCTCGTCCAAGTGGCCCCATTCCTTGGCTTCTTCGGGGGTCATCCAAAGATCACGGTCGAGCGCTTTTTGAACGGTCTCCAGCGGCTGGCCGGAGTGTTTGACGTAAAGCTGGTACATCCGCTCACGGGTGCGTTCGATGTGACGCGCCGAGATCAAGATATCTTCGGCCATGCCCTGCGAGCCGCCGGACGGCTGGTGGATCATCACTTCGGCATTGGGCAGCGCGAAGCGCATGCCTTTTTCGCCGCCAATCGCAATGACCGACCCCATGGAGGCCGCCATGCCGCAGATCAGGGTCGAGACCTTGGGTTTGATGTATTGCATCGTGTCATAGATCGACAGGCCCGCCGTCACCTCGCCACCGGGCGAATTGATGTACATGCTGATTTCCTTGGTCGGGTTCTCCGCCTCAAGGTGCAGCAACTGGGCGACGACCAGATGGCTCATCCCGCTGTGGATCGGGCCGTTGACGAAAATGATCCGCTCTTTCAGCAAGCGCGAGAAGATGTCGTAGGACCGCTCGCCCCGGCTGGTTTGCTCAACCACCATCGGGACAAGCGTATTCATATAGGTGTTGATCGGATCGTTCATGCGTGCCTGCCTCAGTTCCTGTTCGCGGGACCATACCCGCAAAACTGTTACCCAGAGATTAGTCCCCCCGGTATGGGGGTTCAAGGGGGGCAGGCACGTCAGTTTTCTCTAATCGCCGCAATCACTCCGACGCATCACGCAGGTAGGCGATCAGCGCGTCGATGTCTTCTTCTTTGCGCACACCGGGGAAGGACATTTTCGTGCCCTTCATATAGCCCTTGGGGTTGCCCAAAAATGCGCTGAGCTCGCTCTCGGTCCAGACCAGACCTGCCTCGGCTGCGGCTGCCATCGGTTTGGAGTACCGAAAGTCTTCGACCGCACCCGCCGGGCCATCCACGATGCCGTTCAGCACCGGGCCGACGCGGTTCTTGGCCTTGGCGCCGATCTGGTGGCAGGATTTGCATTTACGGAACACTTTTTCGCCGGCTTTGATAAGCGCCGGGTCGGCGGCAGGAGCCTCGGCGACCTCAACCGCCGGTGCCTCGGCGGTCGGCGCTTCGGGTGTGGGTTCGGCGGCTTGCGCCTCTTCAGCCTTGGCGGCGGCTTTGGCGGCGGTTTCTTCGGGCGTCACATCCAACACGGCGGCGCGCATGGTGATTTCGACCGATGGTTTGCATTCGGTCATGCAGGGCTCTTCTTTAAAGGCCGCAAACTCCACCTCTGCCCGATCATCGGGCTTGAACGCCTCCTCATTCGGCAGACGCGCTTCGGCAAAGTTGTCCGAAGAGAGCACGAAATCCTCATCCACCTCATCGTTGAGATAGAGCAGATAGGCCGTGATCGCATAGACCTCATCATGGGTCAGCGACTGCGCGTTGCCAAAGGGCATGGCGCGGTTCACATAGTCGTAAACCGTTGAGAGATAAGGCCAATAGCTGCCGATCGTCTTGACCGGGCGCGCATCGGACAGGCTGCCCTGCCCGCCCGCCAGCACCGGCCAGCGGCCCGTACCTTCGCCAAAGACCCCGTGACAGGCCGAACATTTTTCGGTGTAGATTTTATCGCCGGTCATCACGTCGCCGCTGCCCGCAGGCAGGCCCAGACCGTCGGGGCGCACGTCGATGTCCCAAAGGGCAATTTCCTCGGGCGTGGCGGCGCGGCCAAGGCCCAAAGGCTCGGCGGCAAGGGGGCTGGCCATGGCGCTGGCCAGCAGCGCAAGTTTAAGAAATCTCGACATTTTCAGCCTTTCCGTCAGCGTCAACAGCCCAAGTCTGGATGCCATTGTTGTGGTAGATCGAATTCTCACCCCGGATCTCGCGCAGGGCATTTTTGGTGGGCTGGACATAACCGGTGCTGTCATGCGCACGGCTTTGCAGCAGCAACGGTTTTCCGTCCCATTCGAAATCATAGTAAAAGCGGTGCAGCGCTTTGGGCGTGCTTGGCCCGTCCATCCGTGCCTCATGCCAAGTGATGCCACCGTCGATGGTCACATCGACACGCGGGATCGTGCCCCGACCCGACCACGCCAGCCCCGTCAGAACGGTCGGCCCCGGCCCATGGGTGATTGGCGCCTGCGGGCTGGGACTGGTGATGACCGATTTCGCGTCCATCTCCCAAGTAAAGCGGCGCGCCACGCCGTCGGCCANNAGGTCGGTATANTTGCTGGTTTCNTCGCGGTGNTGCCAAGGNTGNTCNCCNACTTCGANNCGNCGCAGCCATTTNACCCACATGTTGCCCTCCCANCCNGGCACAACCAGACGNACCGGGTAGCCCTGTTCGGGGCGCAGCGCTTCACCATTCATTTTGAAGGCGACGAGGCANTCATCGAGCGCCTTTTCCATCGGGATTGAGCGCGTCATAGCGGCGGCATCGGCCCCTTCGGCAAGCAGCCACTTGCCTTCGGGCTTGATCCCCGCCTCTTCCAGCACCAGCCGCAGTGGCACGCCAGTGTACATGACGTTATGGATCATACCATGGGTGAACTGACAGCCATTAAGCTGAGAACCGCGCCACTCCATTCCGGAATTCGCTGCACATTCAAGGAAGTAGACGTGGTTCTGCCGGGGAAACCGTTTGAGGTCTTCCATGGTCAGCACCAAGGGTTTGTCGACCAGCCCGTGGATCATCAGCCGATGCTGGGCCGGATCAACGCGGGCGACGCCAGAGTGGTGCCGCTCGAAACACAAACCATTGGGGGTGATCGTCCCGTCGAGGTCATGCAGCGGCGTGAAATTGATCGAACTCACCGGATCGGCAGTGAGCCACTCCACGGTGCGGCGTTTCACATCTACCTCATGCGGCGATGGCATCCCGTAGGGTGCGGCGTCAACGCCGTCGCCCAGCTCCTGCATCCACGGGTGAATGGCAATCGCCGGGTCCGCCTGGGCGCTGGCGCCGCCCGCCAGCGTCCCCGCAGCCGCCGCCCCTGCCCCCGTTAGAAAGGCACGGCGCGATGGCCCATTTTGATTTTTGTCGGTCATATCGTGGCCCTCACATATTCAAATTCATTTTATTGAATTTGTTGCCGCGTGAGAACCCCTATTCTGCTTTTTCTCAGTCTGGCAGAACGATTTCCACCGGTGTGCGGGCCCCATCGGAAACGGTTCCCAACTTGGCGATATGGCTTTCGACCACATCCCAGATCGGCGGCCCTTCGGTGCCCTCGTTGACCGAGGCCCAACCAGCGACGACATAGTTCCTCGACGGATCAATCGGCTCACCGGAACTGAGCAGGGTCATATCGCTGATCCGTTCACCCTGCGGCTTGGCGATGTCCATCTTGAAGCCCATGCCGCCAACGCGCACCATGTCGCCGCCCTGCTGGTAATAGGGGTCGGGGTTGAACAGGTTGTCGCCTACATCTTCCAGCACGACCTTCAGGAATTCCCCTGTCATTTCCGTGCGATAGGCATTGGGATAGGTCATCGAGGTAACGTTAAAGATATCTTCGCGCGTGATGTCTTGGCCCGGCAAGATCGACGGCCCCCACCGCACACCGGGGCTCAGCGCGATCTCGGCATCGCGCTCACTCAGCAGCGCGTCGCAGATGAGGTCGTCCCACGTCCCGTTGAAGTTGCCGCGGCGGTACAGCAGCGCATCGGACTGCCCGACCACATGGGTCAACTCATCCAGATAAGGCGCACGCTGCGCGTCGATCAACTTGGCCACCTCTTGATCGGGTGTGATGAGGTCCGAGAAAATTGGGATCAGCTTGTGCCGGATGCCCATCATCTTGCCGTCCCGCACGTCCAGATCCACGCGGGAAACGAATTTCCCGTTCGAGCCAGAGGCGATGATATGCGTCTGCCCCACCAACACCGGTTCGGGCAGCGCGTCATGGGTGTGACCCGACAGGATCACGTCGATCCCCTTGACGATCCCGGCCATCTTCTTGTCGACGTCGAAACCATTGTGGCTGAGGCAGACGACCAGTTCGGCGCCTTGCGCGCGGACCTCGTCGACCATCTCCTGCATATGCTCGTCGCGGATGCCAAAGGAATATTCGGGGAACATCCAGCCGGGGTTGGCGATGGGCATGTAGGGGAAAGCCTGCCCGATCACGGCGATCTTCACGCCGCCGCGCTCGAAAAACTCGTAGGGTTTGAACAGTTCCGCAGGCTCGTCCCATTCGCGGTCAAAGATGTTCTGGCCAAGGGCGGCAAAGGGCAGCCCCTCGACAATCTCCTGCACCCGTTCGGAGCCCAACGTAAACTCCCAATGGAAGGTCATCGCGTCGGGCTTCAGCGCGTTCATCACGTTGACCATGTCCTGCCCTTGGGTCTTGAGACAGGTCATCGAGCCGTGCCACGTATCCCCGCCGTCCAAAAGCAGCGCATCAGGCCGGTCGGCGCGGATCGCGTTGAGCACGGTCGCCACACGGTCGAGGCCGCCGACCTTGCCGTAGGCCTGCGCATGGGCGACGAAATCGTCATAGGTCAGGGCGTAATCCAGCGGCGTGCCGCCGCCGATGCCATAGCGAATGCGGAAATCCTCGCCGGTGATATGGGGCACCTTGCCGGGGTTGTCGCCGACGCCGATGTTGACCGATGGCTCACGGAAATAGATCGGCTTCAGCTGCGCGTGGATGTCGGTCACATGCATCAGGGTGACATTGCCGAACTTCTCAAACTCCAAGAGCGCATCCTGATCGAAACGGTCCTGTGCCGCCAGCCGCGCCCAGTTGCCGAAGCCCGAGCCGCCGTAGATGGAGGCCGCAGCCATGGACATTTGCAGAAAATCACGGCGAGACAGCATGTTACGCTCCAGCACTTGAAAACAGGGAAAGGCCCCGCCCCCGGTTGAGAGGGCGGGATCATGTCAGGCAAAAAGCCCGGATGTTAAATCAGTTACGCACCGAAGGCGCTTCGACCGACAGGCCGTTGCCACGGCTGGCGACGTAAAGCTCAAGCGCCACGAACTCGGGGCTGCCGGGGCTGAAAGTCTCGGCCCGGGTGTCGCGGATACAGCCTTTGAAACGGGCGTGGCTGCTGTTGAGCTTGGTGTTCTTCAGACGGTAGACCGGAAAGCCGTTGATCTGACCTTGGCTCAGATGGTCGGCGCGGATCATGTTGCCGTAGTTGTCCTCATGGCAATTGGCGCAGCTGAGCTCCAATTGACCGTAGCGGGTGTAGTACATCTCCTTGCCCTGCTCCCAAACGCTCTGGGCCGGGCCGTCGATGGCCACGTTGACCGGCATGCCGCGCGACTGAACCGAGATCAGCGCCTCCATCGCGGTCATGTCGCCGCCGTCGTATTTCCACGGCTCGGCGCCCATCTGGGTCTCGCGGCAGTCGTTGATCTGCATCGCCAGCGTGCGGACCTCGCCCGCCTCTTCGTTCCATTTGGGATAGACGGCGCGTACGCCTTCCATCGATTCCACGTCATTGTGACAGGACGCGCAGGACTTGCCCTCGCTGCCCTCTGCCGTGTCCCACACCGCTTGGGCTTGGTCGACAAAGATCATGCCGGGGTTGTCGAAATCGTCCATCTGCGTTTGCTGCGTCTCATCCGAGCGGAAGCGCCAGCCAGACATGATTTCCGGCAAAGCCCCCTCAAGATGCGCAGGCGCATCGGTCTTGGTCACCATCTCGATCTCGCCGTTGACGACAAGCTCGNCCTCCTCATCGGCCATCCCCAGCATGGGGGCGGCCACCAAAAGCGCCGCGACCGCGGTCATTGCCTTGAATTTCATGTCTTTCCTCCCTGTTCCGCTCGCGGTTTAGGCTGACGCAGGTCAGCCCACCGCCACGGATTTGACTTCTTCGTAGACCGAACCGTCGTCATCGTACCACGTGAATTTGAAGTCGCCGGCCTCAGGCACAGTGGCGTCAAATTCGAAATAGGGGTTGGTCGACATCGCCGGTTCCATCTTCACGTCGATCACGCTCTCGCCGTTGAACTCAGCGGTGAAGCGGTTGATGATCGAACGCGGGATGACATTGCCGTCGCCGTCTTTGCGCTGACCCGATTCCATCGGGTGGCTGATCAGGGTCTTGATCGTGATGACCTCACCTGCTTCGGCTTTTTTCGGCACTTTGACGCGAGGGGTTACACCTTCTGCCATTTTGAAAACTCCTGAAAATAGGGGCGCGCGGGCTTAGCCACCGCAGCCGCCGATTGTGACTTTGATCTCTGCGCTGGTGCGGGCGAATGTGCCGTCTTCCAGCTTGGCGATGGCAACAACGTCTTGGGTCGNGGCCAAACGAATGCGGGTGGAGGCGCTGCGGCTCCCNGCCAAGGGGCCGAAGTTAAAGGTGCCGACGGGCGGNGTCGGGTTGCCAGTGGCCAGCACCATGATNGCNGANGCACCCGGCGCTTCGACCGAGATTGGCACNGTGTTGCCGTTNTCNGCGATTTCGGGNGCGGTCAGGGTCACGCCGGTGTCNGCCATATCGGCCCCGCCGGTGAATTCCGCGATCAGCTCGTCGACCGTGGCGGCAGAGGCCCCCACGGGCAGCATGGTCAGCGCCACGGCACCAAGGCCGAGGCCGAAAGTTTCACGTCTTGAGAAGTTCATCTCTCATCTCCTTATGCGTCAACGGCGCTCTGCGCCGTAATTCCATTGCCGCGGTGCGCTGACCGCGATGATCTGTCGAGCCTTCCGCCGCCCCTTGGCTGCGACGGGCCCCGCGTTACTCTTTCAACGTGACCAAGAACGCCACGATATCTTCGATCTGCTGGGCGTCCAACAGGGGCGGCAGCGGCTCAGACGCGGCCTTGCCGGTGAAACCATCGCCGGGGCGGATGTACCCGCTTGTCTTGTAGTAAGACGGCATCATCGAGCCTTCGAAGGTCATTTTGCTGTTGGCAACGATGCCGCGCAGCTCTGCCTCGGTCCAGCGGTCGCCCGCCCCGTCAAGCATCGGGCCGATCTCACCTTGGAAAGGCACATCGCTGAGCGCGCCGATCTGGTGGCAGGCCACGCAGTTGCCCGCCTTTTTGTTGCCGACGATGGCGGCACCGCTGGCGGCGTCTCCGGCCGTGCCGGTCAAGGATTGTTCAACCGAACCATAGTCATCATAGGTCACGTCGGCAGGTGCCACGGTTTCAGCGGCGGCCAGAACGGGCGCGCCCGACACAATTGCGGCGGCGATCCATCTCATCATCGAAAACTTCCTCCCAGTGCCGATCACGGTGATGTGTGATCCGGTTTACCTGACCCTAAGACAGGGATGCGGCGCGGCGCAACAACAAATTCAAAATTTTGAATAGCTTTACATCCGCGGCGCTGTTTTTCATGGGTTAATCCGTGCTGCCATTGCTGCGTTCTTGGATCAACCGCGCATGGTATCGCTGGAAATCCTCGTCGCCTTCGAGGGCGTAGCGTTCTTCGTTGACCCAAGTCAGCATATCCAGCGTAGTACCCTTGCCAAAGGCACCCGGCATCACCGCCACCGCGGCCTGCGGCGCGGCTGCGCCTTCGGCCACCTCTTGGGGCAGGAACATCAGCGTTGGGGTAAATAGAATCCCCCATTTCCGCGCCATCTGCTTTTCCGAGAGGGTCTCACCATCGAAATCGGTCACTTCGATGTCCCCGTGCAGGTTGAGCTGCACGACGAAGTAATTCTCTTCGATATAATTTGCGATTTCGGGGGCGGGATAGACCTCCTCGTGCATCTTGGTGCAATAGATGCAGCCGCGCTGCTCGAACATCAGCATCAGGCGCTTGTCTTCGGCGTTGGCCTCCTCCAAATCCTCGCGCAGGTCTTTGAAGGTGTCGCGCATCCAAGCCGTCTTATGCAACCCGTCGTCGCCCAGTTCCGCCGCGGCCAATGGCCAAGCCAGCACCGCTGCCGCCACTGCGGCCCCTATCCTTGAGATAATCATCTTGGCGTCCTCCTCCTTGTTGCGGTTACCCTAACGTCGTGAAGCTGGGGAACCAACGGATCATCGCATCCGCGATCAATTGCACCCCGCCCGTCACGATCAGCACGGCAAAGAGGATCAGCATGACCCCCATCGCCTTTTCCACCTTTTGCACCAGCGCCATATGCCGCGCTGCCCAGCTGAGGAACGGCTTGGCAAAGAGGGCCGCCACCACGAAGGGCGCGGTCATCCCGACGCCATAGGCGAACAACAACAGCCCCCCATGCGTGATGTCCCCCATGCCCGACGCTATCATCAAGATCGCCGCCAGCGCCGGGCCCACNCANGGNGTCCAGCCAAAGCCAAAGGCCAGCCCCATCACATAGGCGCCCCAGATCGACGTGGGCTTGCCNCCNCCCTCNANCCGCGCTTCGCGGTAGAGCAGCGGCACCTTGATGACGCCCAGAAAATGCAGNCCAAAGACCANCANGATCGCCGCCGCCACCCAGCTNAGCGGCTCAAGGTATTGNGTAAACACCTGCCCCAAGGCNGTGGCCCCCATGCCCANNAGNACAAAGATCGTCGAGACCCCAAGCGCAAATAGCACCGAAGACAGCACCAACCGACGCTGCGCCCCCGGCGCAATCGCGCCATCGCCGCGCAACTCGGTCACGCTGAGCCCCGCCATATAGCTGAGGTAGAACGGCACCATCGGCAGAATGCAGGGCGTAAAGAAGCTGAGCAGCCCCGCCAGCAGCGCGCCTGCATAGGTGATGTCGAACATGTTACCCCCCGCCTCCGCCGACACATGTCGCCGCGCTTGAACAATTCACATATTCAAATTACGTTGAGTGTTGTCCAAACGTCAATCAGGCAAGCCAATGATCCGCACAGTGACCGCCCTGAGCCTCGCGGCCCTAACCGCCCTGCCCGCCTTAGCGGTGGAATTGGTCATGGTCGAACAGCCCGGCTGCATCTATTGCGAACGCTGGGACAATGAGATCGCCCCCGCCTACCCCAAGACCGCCGAAGGGAAGTTTGCCCCGCTGCGCCGCGTCGATATCTCTGTCGTTGAGGACAGCGTCACCCCACAGCGCGCGGTGGTCTTTACGCCGACCTTCCTGCTGGTTGAAGATGACACCGAACTGGGCCGTCTCGAAGGCTACCCCGGCGCAGAATTTTTCTGGCCCATGCTGAATATGCTATTACGCGACAAGACTGATTTCGAGGAACCGACCGAATGACAGCCCTGCCCGTGATGACACCCGACATGTCCGAAGAGGACATGGACCGCATGCTGACCAATGCCGTGACCGCATCGAATTTCCTCAAGGCGATCAGCCATGAGGGGCGCTTGATGATCCTGTGTCACCTTGTTTCGGGTGAGAAATCGGTGAGCGAGTTGGAAGCCCTGCTCTCGACCCGGCAGGCGGCGGTATCGCAGCAACTCTCGCGGCTCAGGCTCGAAGGTTTGGTGACACCGCGGCGCGACGGTAAAACGATTTACTACCGTCTGGCCGATGACCGCCCGCGCAAAATGCTGGAGCTGGTCTACGAATTGTTCTGCAAGGATGATTGAGCTTCTGGGCCAGCCGCTGACCGCCGCCCTCTTGGGTGGATTGGGCGGCGTATTGCTGGGCCTTGCCGCACGATTGGGGCGGTTCTGTACAATGGGCGCCATCGAAGACCTGCTCTATGGCGGCTCCAGCCACCGAATGCGCATGTGGGGCTTGGCCATCGGCGTGGCGATGCTGGGCAGTTTCACCCTCGGCGGTCTTGGCCTGATCAACATCGACCGCGCCTTTCACCTGACCATCGCCTTCTCATGGGCGCCCGCGATCTTTGGCGGGCTGATCTTTGGCTACGGGATGGCGCTGGCGGGCACCTGCGGTTTTGGCGCATTGGCGCGGCTTGGCGGAGGTGATCTGCGCGCCTTCGTGATTGTCTTGGTCATGGGGCTGGCGGCCTTTGCCGTGCTCTCTGGCCCTCTCGCCCCGGCGCGTGTGTTCCTCTTCCCCCGGCAATTGAACGCAGGTCCGCCCGATGGCATCGCCCATGCGCTCTCCGCACTCACAGGCGGATCGGTGGCCATGATCGGCGTGGCTGTGGGGATGGTGATCTGTGCCCTTATGCTGAGCGCCCGCAGCTTTTGCCGCGATTTTCGAATGGTTTTCTGGAGCGTGATCGCCGGTCTCGCCATCGTCTCGGGCTGGGCGGGCACGGCTTGGCTGGCACAGACCGGCTTTGGCACACAGACACTCATGTCTCACAGCTATGCCGCCCCGGTAGGAGAGACACTGCTCTACGCCATGCAGGGCTCTGTCCGCCCGTTGAGCTTTGGCATCGGCTCGGTCTCGGGCGTCTGGGTCGGCGCCTTCCTCGGCTCGCTCTGGCAGGGGCATTTCCGTTGGGAGGCCTGCGAAGACCCGCGCGAACTGCGGCGCCAGATATTTGGTGCTGGGCTTATGGGCGCAGGCGCGGTGATCGCTATGGGCTGCACCATCGGGCAAGGCATCTCGGCCATCTCGGTGCTGGCCTTCAGTGGGCCTGTCACCTTGGCGTCGATCTTTGCCGGGGCCGCTTTGGGCCTGCGCCAACTCATCGTAGGATTTCGCCGCAGCGCCTTCTGACGCGTCATAAAACCGTGACAGTCTTGGTGCAGATGGGGGCCAGCCAAGTCAGCAAAGGAAGCATGATGACCCGCCGCGATATCCTCAACGACCCCGCCATCGGCAACAAGGCCGAAGCCTTTGAGGCCTTTGACGACATCCCCACCAACGCGAACCTGTCGCGCACCATCGGCGATGTGATCAACGCCCGCTATGGCCGCCGCGACATCCTGCGCGGCATGCTTGGGGTTTCCGCCACCACCGCGCTTTTCGGCACCGCCGCCGCCATCGCCCCGTCCAAGGCCCGCGCCGCCGAGAGCCGCTATGTCTTTGACGAACTGGCATGGGGCAATGATGAAACCCACCACGTCGCCCCCGGCTATGATGCGCAGATCCTGCTGCGGTGGGGCGATCCGATCACCGCCGACGCGCCCGAATTCGACGTGATGAACCAAACCGCCGCCGCGCAGCTCAAACAGTTCGGCTATAACAACGACTACGTGGGCTTCGTGCCGCTGAACGAAGACGGCAGCCGTGGCCTTTTGTGCGTGAACCACGAATACACCAACGAAGAGGTCATGTTCCCCGGTCTGGGCCGTCAGGACAAGGTGCACTTCAAAGGCATGACGCCTGAGTTGATCGACATCGAGATGGCCGCCCACGGCGGCTCTGTCGTCGAGATCGCCCGCGACGATGCGGGCAAATGGCAGGTGGTGCGCGATGGCAAGATGAACCGCCGCATTACCCCGCTCGACACCGCGATGACGCTGAGCGGCCCTGCCGCCGGTCACGCGCGGATGAAGACCAACGACGATCCTAGTGGCACCCAGGTCATCGGCACGCTTAACAACTGCGCGGGCGGGCTGACCCCTTGGGGCACATGGCTAATGGCCGAAGAGAACTTCCACGGCTATTTCTGGACCGACAAGCTGGACGCCGAAGGCAAGCCCGACATCACCGGTGCCGCGGAGGAGAAATCATGGGACCGCTACGGTGTGCCGGGCATGTGGTACGCTTGGGGCCAGAAACACGACCGTTTCAACGTCGACGCCGAACCCAACATGCCCAACAAATTCGGCTGGGTGGTTGAGGTCGACCCGATGGACCCGACCTCGACCCCCGTCAAACGCACCGCTCTGGGCCGTTTCCGCCATGAGGGCGCCGAGACCACGGTCAGCAAAGATGGCAAGCTGGTGGTCTATATGGGCGACGACAACCGCTTTGACTACCAGTACAAATACGTCTCCGAAGGCACCGTTTCCGATGATCCGGCGGCCAATGGCGCTCTGCTGGACGAGGGTACGCTCTATGTCGCGCGCTTTGAAGAGGACGGCACGATCAACTGGCTGCCGCTGGTGCATGGCACCGGACCACTGACCGCCGAGAACGGCTTTAACGACCAAGGCGACGTGATGATCGACACACGCATCGCCGCCGACCTGTTGGGCGCCACCCCCATGGACCGCCCCGAAGACGCGCAGCCGCGCGGCGATGGCACGGCCTATATCCTGCTGACCAACAACACCAAGCGCAAGGAAGGCGACACCAACGCCGCTAACCCGCGCGCCGACAGCAGTTTTGGCCATATCATCGAGATCAAGGAAGAAAACGCCGACCACGCCGCCACCAGCGGCACTTGGTCGATCCTCGTGAAATGCGGTGACCCAAAGGTTGCCGAGGTCGGCGCGCAGTGGAACCCCGAAACGTCGGAAAACGGCTGGTTCGGCAGCCCCGACAACGCCGCGATGGACGCCGACGGGCGGCTCTGGATCAGCACCGATCAGGGCAGCAGCTGGGGCAAGACCGGTAAATCCGACGGGCTTTACGCGCTAGAGACCGAAGGCGAGGCGCGCGGCACCTCAAAGCTCTTCTTCCGCTGCCCCGTGGGCGGTGAGATGTGCGGCCCCTACTTCACCGAGGATGGCGAGACGCTTTTCGTCGCGGTGCAGCACCCCGGTACGGACGGGACCAAAGACATCCCCGGTTTCGAGCGGGAAAGCACCTTCGAAGACCCAGCTACCCGCTGGCCCGACTTCGACACCAAGATGCCTCCGCGCCCGGCGGTGGTTGTCATCACCAAAGAGGGCGGCGGTAAAATCGCCGTCTGATCAGAATTCTATAAAAGTTATTTCAGCATGTAAGATGTGGTGCAGCTTCCCCAGCTGCACCACTTTTTCGTTTCGGCGCTAGGCTCAATCCGACAGGCAAGCGGCCATGTTCTCTGCCATGCCGCGCAGCAGATCGGCATAGAGCGCTGCGCCCGGTTCCAGATCAGCCCCCAGCGGATCGAGCGTGCCGGTCCCGGTGCCCTGCCCTTCGGTCACGGCGGCGATCAGGCCGGGGTTGAACTGCGGCTCGGCAAAGACGCATTTCGCGCCGCTCTCGGCCACCAAGTCGCGCAGTTCAGAGACCCGCGCCGCGCCGGGCGCGCGGGCGTCATTCTCGCTGATGGCGCCCCGTGCTTCGATGTCAAAACGCGCTTCGAAATAGTGGTAGGCATCATGGAAAACGATGAAGGGGCGGCTTTTAACCGGGGCGAGGGTCTCGGCGATGTCCTCTTCCAAGGCGGCAAGCTCGGCCTGCGCCGCGGCGGCGTTCTCACGGTACTGTGCGGCGTTGTCGGGGTCTAGCTCGGCCAACGCCTCGGCGATCTGGCCCAGCCAAAGCTGACCGTTCTGCGGATCAAGCCAGACGTGGGGGTCAACGCCGCTATGCGCATGAGCCTCATCATGCCCGTGATCGTCATGTCCTTCGTCAGGCGCTGGCGCGTCATGTCCTGCGTCGTCCTGTCCTGCGTGACCGTGCGCGTCGTGGTCATGCCCTTCGTGACCATGCTCCTCATCGTCATGCTCTTCGTGGTCATGCTCCTCATGCGCCTCGTCACCATGGGCGTCGTGACCATGCGCGTCGTGATCATCCCCCTTTTCGGGATGCTCCTCCGCCCCGCGGCCTTCATCGCCGTGATCATGGGCTTCGAATGTCGCCCCCTCACGGAACGCCAAGACGCGGGTGCCCGGCTGCTCCAACAAGGCCAGATGGCTCGCGCTGCTGGCAAGAGATTCCAGCGGATCGGCCAGCCAAGGGGTCAGCAACGGGCCGACCCAGACGACCAAGTCCGCCCCGCTCAGCGCCCGCGCCTCGGAAGGGCGCATCGCATAGCCATGTGGCGAACTGCGCGGCGGCACGATGAGGTCGGGCGTGCCAACCCCTTCCATCACCTGAGACACCAGCGCGTGAACCGGGGCGATATCCGTGGCGACTGCGGGCACATCCGCCCAAAGCGGCGATGCGGCAGAGGCAAGAATGGCAGCGGGGAGCGTGAAACGATACATGGCAGACCTTAAAAATGTTATAGTATCACCTTGCTACCACCGCTGTTATAACATATCAATACCCAAACGAATTGAGGTCCCCTATGAGCGCCATCGAATTCCGCGATCACGACCACGCTGCTTGTATGCGCAGCACCATGCAGGCCGCCGAAGCACAATGCGCCGCGCGCGGGCTGCGGCTGACGCCGGTGCGCCGCCGCGCGCTTGAAATTTTGCTGTCAGAGCACCGCGCTTTGGGCGCCTATGACCTCTTGGCCCATCTCTCGGCCGAAGGCTTGGGCGCGCAGCCCCCCGTCGCCTATCGCGCCTTGGATTTTCTGGTCAAAGCCGGGCTGGCCCATAAGATCGAAGCGCTCAACGCCTATGTCGGCTGCGTGCATCCGGGCGAAGACCACGCGCCCGCCTTTCTGATCTGCCGCAGTTGCCGGTCGGTGGCAGAGGCCGAAACCTCCCCCACCAAAAGCCGCCTTGGCGATGCCGCCCGGGCCGCAGGCTTCCGCATTGAGCGCAGCGTGGTCGAGGCCGAGGGCCTTTGCCCCGCCTGTCAGGAGACCGGCGCATGAGCCTGATTGAGACCCGTGGCCTGACCCTGCGCCACGACGGGCAAACCGCCCTGCGCGATGTGAACTTCAACATCGAACCGGGGGAGATCGTCACGATCGTCGGCCCCAACGGATCGGGCAAATCCAGCCTGCTGCGGGCGCTGATCGGGGCGCTGAAACCGGCGNCNGGNAANNTNNCCCGCANNNCGGGGCTGCGCATCGGCTATGTGCCGCAGAAGTTGCAGATCGATGCCACCCTGCCGTTGACCGTGCGCCGNTTCGTCAACCTGCCGCGCCGCCAAANGCCCGAGGCGATCCGCGATGCCCTTGCCACCGCTGGCGTACCGGAANTGGCCGAGCGGCAGATGGTCGANCTTTCCGGCGGGCAGTTCCAGCGCGTGTTGCTGGCCCGTGCGCTGCTGGANAANCCNGANCTGNTGATCCTNGATGAGGCGACCCAAGGGCTGGATCAACCCGGNTCTGCCGCCTTTTACCGCCANATCGAANCGGTGCGCCNAGACNTNGGNTGCGCCGTGCTGATGGTCAGCCATGATCTTCACGTCGTGATGGCCGCCAGTGACCGGGTGCTCTGCCTCAATGGCCATGTCTGCTGCGAAGGCACGCCCGAAACCGTGGCNGACGCGCCNGAATACCGCGCGCTCTTCGGCAGCGGCACCCAAGGGGCGCTGGCGCTNTACCGCCANGATCACGACCATCACCACCACCATCACACCCANCACCACGGCGACGCATGTGATGGGCACCACAAAGAGACCGAGAATGCTTGACGAATTTATTCTGCGCGCAGCGCTTGCCGGGCTTGGCGTAGCGCTGGCCGCCGCGCCCTTGGGCTGTTTCGTGATCTGGCGGCGCATGGCCTATTTCGGCGATGCCACCAGCCACGCGGCCTTGCTAGGCGTGGCCTTGGCGCTGGCGACCGATCTGCCGATCACCGCAGGCGTGCTTTTGGTGGCGCTGGTGATGGCGCTGGTGATCAGCACGCTCTCGGGTCGCAATGTCAGCGCCGATGCGCTTTTGGGCGTCATGGCCCATTCCGCGCTGGCGCTTGGGTTGGTGGCCGTGTCCCTGCTGCCGGGGCAGCGGGTTGATCTGTCGTCTTACCTTTTTGGGGAAATCCTTGCTGTCACCCGCTTCGACCTTGCCGTCATTTGGGGCGGTGCGCTGGCCGTGGCGCTGCTGTTGGCGTGGCGCTGGTCTGCGCTGCTGGCCGCCACGTTGAACCCGGACCTGGCGCAGGCCTCCGGCGGGAACCCGAAACGCGAGCAATTGATCCTGACACTGGCACTGGCGATCATGGTGGCCGTGGCCATCAAGGTCGTGGGCGCACTGCTCATCGCCGCCATGCTGATCATCCCCGCCGCCACCGCCCGCCCCTTTGCCCGCACGCCTGAGACTATGGCGATTTGGGCGATGGGACTGGGCGCTCTGGCGGCGTTGGGCGGGCTGATGGCATCACTGGAATTCGACACGCCGACAGGGCCCAGCATCGTCAGCATCGCCGCAGGTCTCTTTGCGCTCTCCTCGGCCTTTTCGGCGGCGCTTCCGGCGTTGCGCCGCCGCGGCTGACCCCGGCGGCGGGATCGCTTAGCGCGAGATCACCGCATCGGCTTCGATCTCAAGTTTGGCGTCATCCTCGACCAATTCGGCGACGACCACCATTGCCATGGCCGGGAAATGCTTGCCCATGACCTCACGATAGGCGCGGCCCACGTCCTTTTGCGCGGCAAGGTATTCTTTCTTATCCGTCACATACCACGTCAGACGGGTGATATCTTCGGGCGTGCCGCCAGCAGCTTCGACCACCTCGCGGATGTTTTGCAACGCCTGTTTCATCTGGCCGATAAAGTCATGGCATTCGAACTTCTGCTCGGCGGTCCAGCCGATCTGACCGCCGACGAACAGGTGACCATCCGCGCTCAGCACGCCGTTTGCATAGCCCTTCGCGGGGGCCCAGCCTTCGGGCTGAATGATTTGATGCGACATGTCGTGTTCCTTTTTGTTAACAGTCACACGCCGAGAAATTGATCGGCGATTTGGGAATCGAGCGCGGGCATCGGGCCAGACCAGACCGAGCGGCCACGTTCGAGAATGACGGCGTGATCGGCCACGCGGCGCAGCTCGGCGAGGGATTTGTCCACCACCAAAAGCGCCAGCCCGCTGTCGCGTTTAAGCTGCGCCACAGCGGCCCAGATTTCTTGGCGCACCACGGGGGCCAAGCCCTCGGTCGCTTCATCCAGCAGCAGCAATTTCGGGTTGGTCATCAACGCACGGCCAATCGCCAGCATCTGCTGCTCCCCGCCCGAAAGCGAGCCTGCCGCCTGATCGCGCCGCTCCCCCAGCCGTGGGAAAAGCGCCGTGACCCGCGCCTCGTCCCATGCACCGGGGCGAGCGGCGGCGATGAGGTTTTCGTGCACCGTCAGCGGCGCGAAACAGCGCCGACCCTCGGGCACCAGACCCACCCCGGCCTGCGCGGCGCGGAAACTGGGCAGGCCCGCGATGTCGCGCCCGTCAAAGCGCAGCCCACCGCCATCGTGTTTCAGCATCCGGCAGATCACCTTGATGGTCGAGGATTTGCCCATCCCGTTGCGCCCCATCAGCGCGCAGACCTCGCCTGCCTCTAGCGACAGATCGACGCCAAAAAGCGCCTGCGTCGGCCCGTAGGAGGCAGTGATGTCGTTCAACTCCAGCAAGCTCATGCCGCGTCCTCCTCGCCCAGATAGGCCACGCGGACCTGCGGATCGGCCTTGATCTCGGCCGCCGTGCCGCTGGCGATGATCTGGCCATAGACCAGCACCGAAATGCGGTCCGCCAGCGCGAAAACCGCGTCCATGTCATGTTCCACCAGCAGGATCGGCGCCTCGCGGCGCAGCCCGTCGAGAAAGCCGGTCATCTCCTTAGAGCCGCTGGCCCCGAGCCCCGCCATCGGTTCGTCCATCAGAAACACCTTGGGCCGCAGGGTCAGCGCCACGGCGACTTCAAGCTGGCGACGTTGCCCATGCGACAGGTCCGCGGTGCGCTTGGCCGCGTGATCCGCGAGGCCTACCAACTCTAAGGCGCGCATCGCCTCTTGCCGCAACTTCTGCTGCCGCATCACCGGCGCGAAGAAACGCATCACCCGGCCCGATTGCCCAAGCGCGCCCAGCACCGCGTTTTGCAGCACCGTATATTCCATCGCCAGCGAGGAGATCTGGAAGGTCCTCCCCAGCCCCGCCCGCGCACGCTGCACGGTGGTCATCGGCGTCACGTCCTGTCCGGCAAATTGGACCGATCCGCTGTCCGATCGCAGCCCGCCCGCGATCTGCTTGATCAGCGTCGACTTGCCCGCCCCGTTGGGGCCGATAAGCGCGTGGATTTCGCCCGTCCGCAGGGTGAGGGAGACATCATCAGTCGCCTTCAACGCGCCAAAGCTTTTGTGCAGGTTGCGCACGTCCAACAGCACATCTGTCATCCCTTCAGTCATGGGCCACCTCCCGTCCAGCAACGAGGCCGATCATGCCGCCGCGCGCAAAGAGCACCACCAGCAACAGCAGCAGCCCCAGATAGATGTGCCAGAACTCCGACAGCCCGCCCAAGACATGCTCAAGCAAGATGAATAGCGCCGCCCCGGCCACCGGGCCAAAGAGCCGCCCCACCCCGCCAAGGATCACGAAGATCATGATCTCACCAGAGGTCTGCCACGAGAACATCGTCGGGCTGACGAAACGGTTGAGATCGGCAAAAAGCGCGCCCGCCAGCCCTGTCACCGCCCCCGAGATGACAAAGGCCACCAGCCGCAGCCGGAAGGGCGCGAGACCCACGGCTTCGACCCGCTCGGCATTCTGCCGCGCCGCCGACAGCGCAAGGCCAAAGGGCGCCCGCGCCAGACGCCCCGCAAACAGCAGCACCAGCGCCAGCACCGCAAAGGCGATGGCAAAGAAGGTCAGCGGATCAAGCGTGTTCAGCCCCGGAAAGCCGTTGCGCACATAAATCGAGAGCCCGTCCTCGCCGCCATAGGCGGGCCATGAGATCGAGAAGTAGAACAGCATCTGCCCGAAGGCGAGNGTGACCATGATGAAATAGACGCCCGAGGTGCGCAAAGACAGCGCCCCGATCAGCAGCGCAGCAAGACCAGAGACCACGATCGCCACCAGCCAGATCACCGGCATCGACTTGGTGCCTTCGATCAGAAATGGGCTCTCCATGATCGGTGTGTAGCTCTGCGCATGGGCGGCGAGAATACCCATGGCATAGCCGCCGATCCCAAAGAATGCCGCATGGCCAAAGCTCACCAGCCCGCCGAGGCCGAGCGCGATGTTCAGCCCCACGCCCGCAAGGGCGAGGATCGCCGCCTTGGTGGCCAGCGTGATGATGAATGGCTCGTCCAACGCGAAAGCCGCCAACGCCGTCACCGGCAGCAGCAGGAAGAGAAAGAGGTTTACGAGTTTTTCGCGCATCATGGCTCAGGCCTCCCCAAAGAGGCCGGTGGGTTTGAACAGCAAGACCCCCGCCATCAGAATGTAAATCGACATGGAGGCGAGCGAGGAGCCGACGGACGTGGCCGCCGAGGCCTCCATGAAATTCGCAAAAAAGAGCGGCAGCAGGACAGAGCCAAGCGTATCCGTCAGCCCCACCAACAGCGCCCCGATCAGCGCGCCCTTGATCGAGCCGATGCCGCCGATAACGATCACCACAAAGGCAAGGATCAGCACCGGCTCCCCCATGCCCACCTGCACCGACTGGATCGCGCCCACCAGCGCACCGGCNAGNCCCGCNAGNGCNGCNCCNAGNGCGAAGATCAGCGTGTAGAGTTTGGCGATATCGACCCCAAGCGCNGCGATCATTTCNCGGTCGGCCTCACCTGCGCGGATCTGGATGCCGATGCGCGTGCGGGCGATCAGCAGAAACAGACCTGCAGCAATCACCAGCCCGACGCCGATGATCACGAGCCGGTAGAGCGGATACTGGATGCCGCCCGGCAGGGTCACAGGCCCCGCCAGCGCGGAAGGAATGTCGAGAAACAGCGGGAAGGAGCCAAAGAGAAACCGTGTGCCTTCTGAGAAAATCAGGATCAGCGCAAAGGTCGCCAACACTTGGTCAAGGTGGTCGCGGTCATAGAGCCTGCGGATCACCGTCATCTCGATCAAGCAGCCCGCCAGCGCCGCCGCGGCCAAGGCCGCCACCAGCGCCAAGAGGAACGACCCCGTCGCCGCCGCAACCGCCGCGGCGGCAAAGGCACCGACCATGTAGAGCGAACCATGGGCGAGGTTAATGAGCCCCATGACCCCGAAGATGAGCGTGAGCCCCGCGGCCATCAAAAACAGCATGACCCCGGATTGGACTCCGTTCAACACCTGTTCAATCAGCAGGATGAGTGACATTTGGCAAAGCCTCCCGGCGCGCCGGACGCGAGGACCGGCGTGAAAGCGTTGATACGTCGGCCCCGGCGCGCCAATTCAGCGCCCGGGGCCGCGCGGGATTACATTTTGCAGTCAGCCGCGTAGGCATCCGCGTGATCGGTCAACGACGGGCCGATCAGCTTGTTGGTATAGACACCACCCTCTTTGACCACTTCGCGCACGTAGTAGTCTTGGATCGGGTGGTTGTTGTTACCGAACGAGAATTTGCCCCGCACGCTGTCGAAATCAGCCTCTTTCAGCGCCGCGCCAAAGGCTTCGGCATCCGACACATCCGCCTTCTCCATCGCGCTTAGCAGCAGGTTCGCGGTGTCATAGCCCTGACTGGCGTAGAGCGACGGCAGACGGTCGTATTCCTCTTGAAAGGCTTCGACGAAGGTCTTGTTGGCTTCGTTATCAAGATCCTTGTTCCACTGGCTGGTGTTCTTGATCCCAAGAGCGGCCTCGCCCACGGCCTGCAAGATGCCTTGGTCAAAGCTGAAGGCCGGACCCACGACGGGCAGATCCACGCCCGAGTTGGCATATTGCTTGAGGAAGGAAATCCCCATCCCGCCGGGCAAAAAGAAGAACACGCTGTCAGCGCCCGAGGCACGGATCTGCGCGATCTCGGCGGCATAGTCGGTTTGGCCCAGATCAGTATAGACCTCGCCGGCCGCTGCACCGTCATAGGTCCGTTTGTAGCCCGTCAGCGCGTCCTTGCCCGCAGGATAGTTCGGCGCCAGCATGAAGGTGTTTTCATAGCCCGTGTCATTGGCATAAGCGCCCGCTGCTTCGTGCAGGTTGTCGTTTTGCCATGCCACGTTGAAGTAAAGCGGGTTGCAGCCTTTGCCCGCCAGCGCCGAAGGGCCTGCGTTGGGCGAGAGGTAGAATTTGCCCTGCGCCGTCGCCGCGGGCACCACGGCCATGGCGAGGTTGGACCAGATGATGCCGGTCATCACGTCGACCTTCTCGGACTGGATCATCTTGTCGGCCAATTGCACTGCAATCTCGGGCTTGCGCTGGTCGTCTTCGACCACGACCTCAAGGTTCTCGTTCCCGGCCATCTTTGTGGCCAGCATAAAGCCATCGCGCACGTCGATGCCAAGGCCCGCGCCGCCGCCCGAGAGGGTGGTGATCATGCCGACCTTCACCTTACCCTCTTCGGCCCATGCGCCGCCTGCCGCCAGTGCCGCGACCGAGGCCGCCATCACAAGTGATTTCATCTTCATTTCAGTCTCCCTTGGTTGGTTTGGGCCTCTTGTCCGGGCCCGTTCTATTGGGTCGTATCGCCAGCTTAGCGAGTGCGCCTGACGCTGTCAGGTCACCCGCGCGCGGGTCTTGTATTTTTCGTTATCCCAGAGACGGTTCTCCATTACATCGCGGATAATCGCGACCGCTTTGGAGACATCTTCGGCGTCGATATAAAGCGGCGTGAAGCCAAAACGCATGATGTCGGGCGCGCGGAAATCGCCGATCACGCCGCGGTCGATCACGGCCTGCATCGCGGCATAGCCTTCGTCAAAGCGGAACGACACCTGACTGCCCCGCTCGGCGCTGTTGCGCGGGCTGGCCAGGGTCAGCTGCGGCACGTCGCGCTCGATCTCTTTGATAAACTGCTCTTGCAGCGCGATAGAGGCCGCGCGCAGTTCTTGCATGTCCACATCCGCCCAAAGCTCCATCGCCACTTCAAGCGCGGTCAACTGGATCACCGGCGGGGTGCCGACGCGCATCCGCTCGATCCCCTGTCCGGGCTGGTAGCTCTGCTCAAAAGCGAATGGCTGGCGGTGCCCCAGCCAACCGGCCAGCGCCGGTTGCACTTCGTCGGCCAGATCGGGGCGGACGTAGATGAAGCCCGGCGCACCCGGCCCGCCGTTGAGGTATTTATAGGTGCAGCCCACCGCGAATTCGCAGTTACTGCCCGCAAGGTCCACCGGCAGCGCGCCCGCTGAATGCGCCAGATCCCAGATCATCACCGCGCCATTTGCATGGGCCAATTCGGTGATCGCCTTCATGTCGTGCCTGCGGCCAGTGCGGTAGTCGACCTCGGTCAGCATCAACGCGGCGATGTCCTCGCCGATGGCCTCCGTCACCTCTTCTGGCGCTACGGTGCGCAAATCATAGCCCTGCTCCAAAAGCCCCACCAGCCCCTCGGCCATATAGAGATCCGACGGGAAGTTGCCGCTGTCCGACAGGATCACCCTGCGTCTCGGGCGCAGCTTCACCGCCGAGGCCAGCGCCTGAAAAACCTTGATCGACAGCGTGTCGCCCATCACGACCGAGCCTTCTGGCGCGCCAACGATCCCGGCAACCATATTGCCAACGCGGGCGGGCTGTTCCATCCAACCGGCTTGGTTCCAGCCGCGGATCAACATCTCACCCCATTCAGCAGTGATCATCTCCTGCACACGCACGGCGGCGGCCTTGGGCAATGGCCCCAGCGAATTGCCGTCGAGGTAGATGACGCCCTCCGGCAGGATGAACTGATCTTTTTTCAAAACAGACACTTACATTGCTCCTCTCACATGCCAAAGCTCGGGGAAAAGCTCCACCTCAAGCATTTTGCGCAGATAGGTCACCCCAGCAGTGCCGCCGGTGCCGCGCTTAAAACCAATGATACGTTCCACGGTGGTGACGTGGTTGAACCGCCAACGCCGGAAGTAGTCTTCGAGATCGACCAGTTTTTCCGCCAATTCGTAAAGTTCCCAATGGGTTGTCGGGTCTTCATAAACCTGTTTCCACAGGGCTTGAACCTCGGCCTTCGGCTGCCAAGCCTGCGGCTCGGGGCTGCCGGCAAGCGAAGGCTCCCCCAGCCGTGTGCAAAGCAGATCAATCGCCACCTGATAGAGGCTCGGCTGCTGCATCTCCGCCACAAGCGCTGCATGGGGTTCGGGCGTGTGTTCATGCAGTTTGGTCAGCGCCGCGATCCGGTTGCCCAGCAGGTATTCGATCAGACGGTACTGGTAGGACTGAAACCCAGAAGAGGCACCAAGGTGCGGACGGAACTGGGTATATTCGCTCGGCGTCATGGTCCGCAGCACGTCCCAAGCCGAATTAAGCTGCTCGAAAATCCGTGCCACACGGGTCAACATCTTGAAACTCTGGCGCAATTCCCCGGCCTGAAGCGCCTTTCGGCAGGCGGTCAACTCATGGATCGCCAGCTTCATCCATAGCTCCGAAGTCTGGTGCTGGATGATAAAAAGCAGCCCATCATGCGCCATGTCGAGCGGATTCTCGGTGGTCAGGATTTGGTCCAGCCCGAGGTAATCGCCATAGGATTTGTCCTTGGCGAAATCCATCTTGGCGCCTTTGGAGGCTTCGTCGAAACTGCTCATGTATCCTCTCTCAGCGCGAAACGCTGGATCTTGCCGGTCGCGGTTTTGGGCAGTTCTTTGATGAAACGAATGTCGCGCGGGTATTTATAGGGTGCGATGGTCGCTTTAACATGATCCTGCAATATCTTGATAGTATTGGCGTCTTCGGCCGTTCCGTCAACCAGAACCACATGCGCCTGAACGATAGAGCCGCGCGCGTCATCCGCGGCGGCGACCACCCCGCATTCGCTGACGCAAGGATGGCTCAACAGCGCCGCTTCGACCTCCGGCCCGGCGATATTGTAGCCAGAACTGATGATCATATCGTCGTTGCGGGCGGCGAAATGCAGATAGCCGTCCTCGTCCATGGTGAAACTGTCGCCGGTGATGTTCCACCCGTCCTTGACATAATCCGCCTGCCGCTTGTCGATCAAATAGCGGCAGCCGATTGGACCCCGCACGGCCAGACGGCCTACCTCGCCGCGCGGCACCTCGTTTCCGTCGGCGTCAATCACCCGCGCCTCATAGCCCGTGACGGGCTTGCCGGTGCAAGCGGCGCGGTGGTCGTCGAAGCGGTTCGAGATGAAGATATGGAGCATTTCCGTCGCGCCGATGCCGTCAAGCATGGGTTTACCGGTCTTTTCCTGCCACTCGTGATAAACCGGTGCAGGCAGCGTCTCTCCGGCGGAAACGGCAGCGCGCAGGCTGCTGAGGTCCGCGCCCTCTTCCATCGCCTGCAACATCGCGCGATAGGCGGTCGGCGCGGTGAAACAGACGGTGGCTTTGTACTTCTCAATGATTTCGATCATGTTGGGCGGGCTTGCGGTCTCCAAAAGCGTCGCGGCGGCCCCGAAGCGCAGCGGGAAAACCGCGAGGCCACCAAGGCCAAAGGTAAAGGCCAAGGGCGGCGAGCCGACGAAAACATCCCTTGGCGTGACGTTCAGCACTTCGCGCGCATAGCCATCTGCGATGATCAGAAGATCGCGATGAAAATGCATTGTTGCCTTAGGGTTACCGGTGGTTCCTGAGGTAAAACCCAAGAGCGCCACATCGTCCTGCGCGGTGTCCACCGGCTCGAACTGCACCGGTTTTTCCAGCGCGAGACGGTCCAACTCGGCGTCGTGGTTGCTGGTGCCGTCGAAACCCGCGACCGTTTTGAGGAATTTGGAGGTTTTCGCGCATGCCGTCATCTCATCCATCAACCGCGTGTCGCAGAGCGCGTGGGTGATCTCGGCCTTGTCGACGATGGCCGCAAGCTCGCCCGCGCGCAGCATCGGCATGGTGTTGACCACCACCGCCCCCGCCTTGGTCGCCGCCAACCAGCAGGCCACCATCGCGGGATTGTTGGCCGAGCGGATCAACACCCGGTTGCCGGGTTTCACCCCCAAATCCTCGACCAGCGCGGAAGCCAGACGGTTGGTCCAGTCAGCTAGCTCCTTGTATGTGCGCCGGCGCCCGTTGCCGATCAGTGCGGTGTGGTCGCCAAACCCTTTTTCCACCATCTTGTCAGTTAGTTCTACGCCGACGTTCAGGCGATCGGGATAGTCGAAGCGGTCCAACAGCAAGTCTGGCCACTGGTCGAAGGGCGGCAGGTTTTCACGGGCGAAGGTGTCTTCATGTCCGGTCGGGTGCAGTTTCATGACATGGCTCCCAAAGTCTGGCGGGCGATGACAATACGTTGCACGTCCGACGCGCCCTCGTAAATGCGCAAGGCCCTGATTTCGCGGTAAAGTCGCTCCACTGCCTCGCCATTGCGCACGCCGTCGCCACCGTGCAATTGAACGGCCTTGTCGATCACCTTTTGTGCCTGATCCGTGGCGAAAAGCTTGGCCATCGCCGCCTCGCGGGTGACGCGCGGCGCGCCGCTGTCTTTTGTCCAAGCGGCGCGGCAAACCAGCAAAGCGGCGGCATCGACGTCAAGCGCCATGTCCGCGATATGGCCCTGCACCAGTTGCAATTCGCTCAGCGGCGCGCCCTGTACCTGACGGCTGGTGACGCGCAAAAGCGCCTCGTCCAGCGCACGGCGGGCAAAGCCGAGGGCGGCGGCGGCGACGGTGGAGCGGAAGACATCCAGCACCGACATGGCAATGGCAAAGCCGCGCCCCGCCTCACCCAAAAGCGCCGAGCCGGGTAGTTTCACGCCATCGAAATGCAAGGTGGCCAGTGGATGCGGCGCCATAACCTCTAGCCGTTCCTCGACCCTAAGCCCCGGTGTGTCGGCGGGCACGATGAAGGCCGACAACCCCTTGGCGCCCGGTGCCTCTCCGGTGCGGGCGAAGACAGTGTAGACATCCGCGATGCCGCCGTTGGAAATCCACGTCTTGCGCCCGTTGAGCACATAGCCGTTGCCGTCTGGCGTGGCTGTCATGGTGGAGTTTGCCACGTCTGAGCCGGACTGCGGCTCGGTTAGGGCAAAGGCCGAGATAGCCTGCCCTGAGCGGGTCTTGGGGAGCCATTCGGCCTTTTGCTCATCACTCCCGAAAAGTGAGATCGCGCCGGTGCCAAGCCCCTGCATAGCAAAGGCAAAATCCGCCAATCCGTCGTGGCGCGCCAGCGTTTCGCGGATCAGGCAAAGGCTGCGCACATCAAGCACCTCGTCCCCCTCCGCGCCGCTGTGGCGCAGCCAGCCGTCTTGGCCCATCATCGTTACCAGATCGCGGCAGGCCCCATCGGTGTCGCCGTGATCCACGTTCTTCAACTCGCGTGCCGCCCACTCATCCAAAGCCAGCGCCAACTCCTTGTGGCGTGGCTCAAAAAAGGGCCAGTCGAGAAAACTTTTGTCAGCCATGGTTTACGCCTCCCCGCGTATTTATCTTTTGGCTATTCGTGGCTCAGTCCCCTTCGAAGACCGGGCGTTCCTTGGCGACGAAAGCGTTGTAGGCGCGTTCAAAATCGCCCGTTTGCATGCAGATCGCCTGTGCTTGCGCCTCGGCTTCGATCGCCTGTTCGATGGACATCGCCCATTCTTGGGCCAACATCGTCTTGGTCATCATATGCGCGAAATTCGGGCCGGCTTGGATTTTCTGCGCCAGCTTTAGCGCCTCACCTTCCAGCGTCTCACCTGTCACCAGCCGGTTGTAGAAACCCCAGCGTTCCCCTTCTTCGGCAGACATGGCGCGCCCGGTGTAGAGCAGTTCGGCCGCCCGTGTCTGGCCGATGATGCGCGGCAGGATCGCGCAGGCGCCCATGTCGCAGCCCGCAAGACCCACGCGGGTGAACAAAAAGGCGGTCTTGGCCTCAGCCGTTGCCAGCCGCAGGTCCGAGGCCATGGCGATGATCGCGCCCGCGCCCACGCAGACGCCATCGACGGCGGCAATGACCGGCTTGCCGCAGTTCACAATGGCCTTGACCAAATCGCCGGTCATGCGGGTGAAACGCAGCAGTTCTTTCATGTTCATGCGGGTCAAAGGACCAATGATATCATGCACATCTCCGCCGGAGCTAAAGTTTCCGCCGTTGGAGCCAAAGATCACCACATCAACGTCATCGGCATAGACCAAATCGCGGAACCAGTCGCGCAGCTCGGCGTAGCTGTCGAAGGTCAGCGGGTTCTTGCGGTCAGGCCGGTCAAGCCGCACGGTGGCGATCCGGTCTTTGATTTCACATTGGAAATGCGTCACATCACTGCGCATTGGCTTTTTCCTTTTCTTCCGTTTGGGCGGCGAAAGCCTGCAGGCGGGCCGCCATGGCGCGGGCTTCCTCGGAGGAGATTCCGCGCAGTTTTTCGTTGATCCAGTCTTCATGCGCCTGCGCTTGGCGGGCGAATTGCGCCGTGCCCGCGGGGGTCAAGCGCAGCATCATCGCGCGGCGGTCGCCGGGTACCGGGATGCGTTCGACCAGCCCCTCCTCGCTCAGACGGTCGGCGATGCCGGTGACATTGCCGTTAGACACGCGCAGCACGCCCGAAAGCTGGCTCATCTTCAGCCCTTCGGGATGGCGCGAGAGGGCCGACATTACGTCGAACCGCGGCAGCGTCGTGTTATGCTCGCGCCGCAGCGTATCGCGCAACTCTTGCTCCAGCCCCCGCACAACTTTCAGCAGCCGCAGCCAGAGGCGCACGCGATCCTTGGCCACATCGCTCATACTTCGCCCCCCGATAGCGCGAGCGCGTGGCCGTTGACCGAAGCCGCGGCATCCGACAGCAGGTAGAGCACAGCACCTGCGACCTCGGAGGTTTCGACAAAGCGGTTCTGCGGGCTGGCGCGTTTCAGCAAGGCGCGGGCCTCCTCGGCGCTTTTGCCGGTGGTCACCGTGATATTCTCGACCGAGCGTTCCAAGAGCGGCGTGTCGATGAAGCCCGGGCATATTGCGTTCACCGTGATGCCCGTGCGCGCCAGTTCCAACGCCAGCGCGCGGGTCAGACCGACGACCCCATGTTTCGCCGCGACATAGCCCGCAACGTAAGGATAGCCCTTGAGCCCCGCGGTGGAGGCCACGGCGATCAAACGCCCCTGCCCGGCGTCTTTCATCTCCGACAGCGCGGCCTGCCAGACGTTGAAGACGCCGGTGACGTTCACCGCCATCATATCATTCATGTCCTCTGCGGTGATCTTGTGGAAGGGCGCGGAATGCGCCGCGCCCGCATTGGCGATGACGCCGGTGATCGGGCCATTCTCGGCGCGGGCGGCGGCAAAGGCCGCTTGCACGGCATCCGCATCGGTCACGTCGCAGGTCTGAAACGGCAGGCCCTGATCGCGCAGCGGCCCCTCGCGGCGGCCCATGATGGTGACCTTGGCGCCGGTTTTGGCCACCGCATGGGCGATCTCGGCCCCAACGCCAGTGCCGCCGCCGGTGATGACGATATGGCTCATACTTTCTCCATCTCCGCCGCGCGGTCTGCCAGACGCCATGCCTGATCGCGGCCCGGGCCGTAGGGCAGCGGCCAATCGGCGTGGCGGTCGCCGATGGCGGCCGCGGCGTGCAGGGTCCAATAGGGATCGGCCAGATGTGGCCGGGCAAGGCAGACCAGATCGGCACGCCCCGCCATCAGGATCGAGTTCACGTGGTCGGCCTCATAGATGTTGCCCACGGCCATGGTCTTGATGCCGCCATCGTTGCGGATGCGGTCGCTGAACGGGGTCTGGAACATGCGGCCATAGACGGGCTTGGCCTGTTTCGAGGTCTGGCCTGCCGAGACGTCGATGATATCGGCCCCCGCCTCACTGAACATACGAGCGATTTCAACGGCTTCGTCGGGGGTCACGCCGTCTTCTTCGACCCAGTCGTTGGCCGAGATGCGCACCGCCATCGGCTTGCCTTCGGGCCAAGCGTCGCGCATCGCTTTGAACACCTCAAGCGGGTAGCGCATGCGGTTTTCAAGACTGCCGCCATAGGCATCCTCGCGCTGGTTCGACAGCGGCGAGATGAAGGACGAGATCAAGTAGCCGTGTGCCGCATGCAGTTCGACCATGTCGAAGTTGGCGCGCTCGGCCATGCGGGTGGCTTCGACGAATTCGTCGCGGATTGTGTCCATGTCCGCGCGCGTCGCCGCTTTGGGCAGGGCATTGTTGTCCGACCACGGGATCGCGGAAGCCGAGATGATGTCCCAGTTGCCCGCCTTGAGCGGCGCATCCATCTCTTCCCAACCCAGTTGGGTGGAGCCCTTGCGGCCCGAGTGGCCAATCTGGCAGCAAATCTTCGCCTCGGTCTCGGCATGAACGAAATCGGTCAGGCGTTTCCACGCGGCCTCGTGCTCAGGCGCATAAAGGCCCGGACAGCCCGGCGTGATGCGGCCCTCGGGCGAGACGCAGGTCATCTCGGTATAGACCAGCCCCGCGCCACCCTTGGCGCGTTCGGCGTAATGCACGAAATGCCAGTCGGTCGGGCAGCCATCGACGGCCTTGTACTGCGCCATGGGCGAGACGACGATGCGGTTTTCGAGCTTCATGTCACGCAGTTGAAACGGCGCGAACATCGGCGCGCGGACGGGGCCATTGCTGTCGGCACCCGCTTGGTCGAGGAACCATTTCTCGGCTCCTTCCAGCCACTTGGGGTCACGCTCGCGCAGGTTCTCGTGGCTGATCCGCTGGCTGCGGGTCAGCATGGAGTAGTTCAACTGCACCGGGTCCAGATCGAGGTAACGCTCAACATCCTCGAACCATTCTACCGAGTTGCGCGCCGCCGATTGCAGGCGCAGCACTTCAAGGCGGCGGGCTTCTTCGTATTTCTCGAAGGCGGTGGTCAGGTCTTTGTCGTCGCTGACATGTTTCGCCAGCGAGATCGCAGATTCCAGCGCCAGTTTCGTGCCCGACCCGATCGAGAAATGCGCCGTGGCCGAGGCATCGCCCAGCAGCACAACATTCTGGTGGCTCCACTTTTCGCAAAGCACGCGAGGGAACTTGATCCAAGCCGAACCGCGGATGTGGCTGGCGTTGGTCATCAGTTTGTGGCCGTCGAGGTGGTCCTTAAAGATCTCTTCGCAGATCGCGATGGTCTCTTCTTGGGTCTTTTCACCAAATCCATAGGCGTCAAAGGTGTCTTGGCTGCATTCGACGATGAAAGTCGCCGTGTCTTTGTCGAACTGATAGGCGTGGACCCAGATCCAGCCTTTGTCAGTCTTTTCAAAGATGAAGGTAAAAGCGTTGTCGAATTTCTGATGCGTGCCGAGCCAGACGAAGGGGCAGCGGCGCACGTCGATGTCTGGCTTAAAGGTTTCTTCGAATTCCATCCGGGTTCTGGAGTTCAGACCGTCGGAGGCGACCACCAGATCGTAGTCATCCATGTATTCGGAGGCATCCTTGACCTCGGTCTCGAACTGCAGGTTCACGCCCAACGCGCGCGCCCGCTCTTGCAAGATCAGCAGCAGCCGCTTGCGCCCAATACCGCAGAAACCATGGCCGGTGCTGTGGATCACGTTGCCCTTGTGGTGCAGGGCGATATCGTCCCAATAGGCGAAATGGCTGCGGATTTCGCGTGCCGAGACGGGGTCGTTAACCTCAAGATTATCCAGCGTTTCATCCGACAGCACAACGCCCCAGCCGAAGGTATCATCGGCGCGGTTGCGTTCCAGCACCGTCACATCGGCCTCGGGCTGGCGCAGTTTCAGCGAAATCGCGAAGTACAGCCCCGCAGGACCGCCGCCAAGACAGATTGCACGCATCGAAATTCCCCTCTGGTTCGCTTTGGAACGGAGCCTAGGCTGAGTCGCTTTTTCGTTCAAGGATAAATATTTTAGGTTTGAAGTAATTGGGCGGTCTCACGGCTGACAGGGCATCGGACGCATTGAACCCGCAGCCCACAGGGCCTATGCCAGACGGAACTTCACGACGAGAGGCGGTGCGATGACCGATGTAAGCAAAGCAGACTGGCTGGCGGTTGAGGTCCAAGACGCGCGGTTGCAGGTCTGGGCGATGCAGGGCGGATCGGCGCTTGAGACCGCCACGGCGGAGTGCGACCCGGCGGGCCTGACCAGCGCCTCGGCCTTTGACGCCGCGCTCAAGACACTCACCGCGCCGTGGCAATTGCCGCGTTTGCCGGTCTTCGTGGCGGGCCNGCCCGTAGGCTGGACCGACGCCGCGCCCCGCATGGTGCCCTGCACCGCCACTGCCGAAGGTGCGACGCCTCTCCCCACGGATAACTTCGACCTTCAGGTCATCCCCGCCCTGCGGCAGCAAAGCCCCAGCGGGCTGCTACGAGGGGCCGAGACACGGATCGCGGGCTTTCTGAGCCTCAACAAAGACTGGGACGGGGTGATCTGCTTGCCAGGCGCGACTTCGGTCTGGGCGCAGATCAGCGCGGGCGAAGTGGTGAGCTTTCAGACTTTCCTGACCGGGGAATTGCTGGACCTTTTGGGCGACGGCACCCCAGCCGAGGGCACGGCGCTGGACGACACGGCCTTTGACGATGCGCTGAGCGATGGGCTGTCGCGGCCCGAGCGGCTGGCGGGGCGTTTGGCCTCCATCCGGGCTGATCTGGCTTTGAAGGATATCCCGCCGCCCACGGCAGAGGCGCGGTTGGCTGGCACGCTGATCGGCGCGGAACTTGCGGCGGCGCGGGCCTATTGGCTGGGGCAAACGCTGGCGGTGATCGGCACGGGCGGCGCGGCGCAGCTTTACTTGCGGGCTCTGACCCAGCAGGGCGCCCCGGCGACAGAGGCCGAGGGCAGCCGCATGGCGCTGGCCGGAATTTGCGCGGTGCGGCGGGCAGCAAAGGGGGGCTAACCCCCCTACGCGTCAGTCTTTCTTTGGCCCGTCAGTCTTTTTCTGCATGTCCAGATTAACGAGGTCTTCGAGCATATCCAGCAGGTCTTCCATTCGCTGCTTGCCAAAACGGGCTTCGAAATCCGAAAACAACGCGGCGGCGTCGCCCGCGTGGTCTTGCAGCACCTGCTGGCCCTGATCGGTGATCGTAACGATAGATTTGCGCCCGTCGTCGGGGTCACTGGCACGGCTCAGCAGACCTTCTTGCTCCATCGCGCGCAGCATGCGGGTCAGGCTCGGCAGCAACAAACAGGCTTGCTGCGCCAGCGCTGTCTGCTCCATCGGGCCGGATTCCTCGACCACGCGCAGAACGCGAAACTTCTGTTCCGAGATGCCGCTTTCGTTCAGGATTTCCCGGATCGGCCCCATCACCCTTTCCCGCGCGCGCAAAAGCGCAATCGGAAGGGAGCGGGCAGTGCGGCGCAGGGGGGGCATTGTGGCCATTCTTGACGGTTTCCTGATCGCTACTTACCAAGTCAAAGAGCGCCCAAAAGGGCGTGACGATCACCATAACCGCTGCGGCATCATTCTTGAAGAGGCCAAGCCGCGCGGAACAACAGTGAGACAATACAACAACATGGGGCACAGATTACGTATGACAACCAAGATTATAGGCCAAAGGAGCCGCGGATGAACTGGGAGGATTTCCGCCAGTGGGGCCGCCGTGCGGCCGATTGGGCCGCAGACTACCACGCGGGCCTGCGCAATGAACCCGTCCGCGCACAGGTCGCCCCCGGTGCCGTGCTCTCTGCCCTGCCCGACGCCCCGCCCGAAGGGGCCGAGGCGATGCAGGCGATTTTCGACGATTTTGAGCAGACCATCATGCCCGGCATGACCCATTGGCAGCACCCCCGGTTCTTTGCGTATTTCCCGGCCAATGCCGCGCCTGTCTCGGTGCTGGCGGAATATTTCGTCTCTGCCATCGCGGCGCAGTGNATGCTGTGGCANACCTCTCCGGCGGCGACAGAGCTGGAAACCCGCGTCTGCGATTGGATGCGCCAAGCGATCGGTCTGCCCGATGGGTTCACCGGCGTGATCCAAGACAGCGCCAGTTCCGCCACGCTTTGCGCCGTGCTGACNATGCGTGAGCGGGCNTTGGANTGGTTNTTTANGCGCNNTCNAAGCGGGTCTGTCGGGCCAGCCGCGCCTGCGGGTCTATTGCTCGGCAGAGGTGCACACCTCGGTCGACCGCGCCATTTGGATTGCGGGGCTGGGCGAAGAGAACCTTGTGCGTATCCCTACCCACGGCCCAACCCGCGCGATGGATGCCGATGCCTTGCGCGCCGCTATCGCTGCCGACCGCGCGGCGGGGCATCAGCCCGCGGGCATCATCGCCTGCACCGGCGGCACCAGCGCGGGGGCCAGCGATGATATCGCCGCCGTGATGGATGTGGCCGAGGCCGAGGGGCTTTATACCCATGTCGATGCCGCTTGGGCCGGATCGGCGATGATCTGCCCTGAGTTCCGCAGCCTCTGGGCCGGGGTCGAGCGGGCCGATTCCGTGGTCATGAACCCGCATAAATGGCTCGGCGCGCAGTTTGATTGCACCACACATTTCCTGCGCAATCCCGACGATTTGGTCCGCACATTGGCGATCCAGCCCGAATACCTGAAAACCCACGGCGCGGATGGGATCGTGAACTATTCCGAATGGTCGGTCCCACTGGGCCGCCGCTTCCGGGCACTGAAACTATGGTTCCTGATCCGTGCCCATGGGCTGGAAGGGCTGCGCGAGATGATCCGCAACCACGTGACATGGGCGCAAGACTTGGCCAAACGGCTGGAGGCGACGGAGGGATTCGAGATCGTGACCCCGCCAATGCTCTCCCTCTTCACCTTCCGCCACCTCGCGACCGCAGACCTTGATGCGCATAACCAAGACCTGCTCAATCGCATCAACGATGATGGCCGCATTTACCTGACCCAGACCCGCATCGACGGAGCTTTGGTGATCCGCTTTCAAGCAGGTGCCTTCACCGCCACGGCCGAGGATGTGGCCATGGCCTATGATGTGATCACCGAATTGGCCGCCGCTGGCACTTAAGGCGCGATCAGGCTGACGCCCGGCATGGCGCGGATGATTTCGACATCCGCGTCATAAAGCGCCGTCATCCGCTCGACCAATTCCTCGGTCCAGCCGGGCATGTCGAGTTCTTCTTCGATCTCTTCTTCCAGCGCGTATTTGTCGAGAAACGCCGTGATCACACGCCGTTTCTGCGCCTCGGACATCTCTGGATGGGTGTCGAGATAGCTGCGGAACCGTCGCATCCCTTCTTCGGACATGATGGCGTGCAGAAGATCAAAGCCGCCTTTGATCTTGGTCTCCGGCTCCAATCCGGCCATCTCGCGGATGATCTGCGCCCAGATCAGCGGCGTGTCTTCGTTGCACCAGACCGTGATCGGAATGCCCGGCGCCGCTTCGCGCAATTGGGCAATCGTCTCAGACCAGCGCAGGTCTTCCGGCCCCCGCTCCCCCCAGAAGGCCCCCGAAGTCTTGTCCGCCGCTTTGTCATAGAGCACCGGCACCAGCGACGCGGGGTTTCGGATCGCCATAAAGATGCGAATCTCGTCCTCAGGAAACAGCTGCGCCATGCGTAACATCCGAACGGCGGCCGCGGGATAGAGCACCCCCTCTTGCAACGCCGTGGCCGGCGAGCGAAAGAAGTTCGCATCCGACAGGATCACTCGGCTGGCTGCGTCCTCATCGAGAATCGCATCAAGCAGAACATCCCGCGCCACCTCAGAAGGCTCTGCCTTGTGCATCGCGTTGAGCGTATCGCGAAACAGATTGCGATAGGTGCTGGGCCCGGGCACTTTGACGCCGGTTTTGGCAAAATCATCCTGATTGCGCAGCAGGCATTTCAGCAGCCGCTCGTCTTCCGTGAAATGAACACCTGTGTGCAAAACGAGCTGCATGATACTCCGCTCAACCTTGAAAATCTTGGCGATGAATAGCCCGTCCCGCGCCGCGTGTAAAATCCGAAAGAAACTCTCATTTCCCCTCTTGCACCCCCCGCGCCATTTCTCTAAATGAGCCCTCAGTGCCCCTATAGCTCAGCTGGTAGAGCAACTGATTTGTAATCAGTAGGTCCGCGGTTCGAGTCCGTGTGGGGGCACCACTTTTACCGCCAAATGAAACACTTATCCTCACGCTGATCCGATACCTGCCGTCCGCGGTTTACGGATGCCTGTGCGCATTGCCCGCCCCCAAGGCCCCGCGATCACACCAGTTTCGACGAACGCGGGGCCGTGGCGTTTACCCCATCAGCTTGGAACTGTAGCTGCCCGGCGATGCCGGAAAGACCACGGTTTTATTCCCGTTCAGAAAGACCCGTTGATGGGCATGGGCGTGGATCGCCCGCGCGAGGACGCTGGCCTCAACGTCACGGCCCAGCGACACATAGTCAGAGGCGCTTTGCGCATGGGTGACCCGCACGGTATCCTGTTCGATAATCGGCCCTTCGTCCAAATCGGCGGTGACGTAATGCGACGTGGCACCGATCAATTTCACGCCCCGCTCGTAGGCCTGCTTATAGGGGTTCGCCCCTTTGAAGGACGGCAGGAAGGAATGGTGGATGTTGATGATCCGGCCCGACATTTTCTGACACATGGCATCCGACAGGATCTGCATGTAGCGCGCCAGCACGACCAGTTCCGCGCCGGTATCCTCTACCACCTCCATGATCCGCGCCTCTGCCTGCGGCTTGTTGTCCTTGGTCACCTTGATGCAATGAAACGGAATGTCATGGTTCGCCACCACCTTTTGATAGTCCATGTGGTTCGAAATCACGGCGACGATCTCAATCGGGAGGGCTCCGATCCGCACCCGGTAGAGCAGATCGTTCAGGCAATGGCCAAAGCGAGAGACCATGACCACGACCTTCATCGTGGTGTCTTGGTCATGGAAATCATAGGTCATGCCAAAGGGTTCTGCGACCGCATTAAATCCGTCGCGCAGGCTTTCAAGCGTGGCCCCGGTTTCCGCCTCTGCGCTGATGCGCATGAAAAACTGACCGTTCTCCGTGTCGTCGAACTGCGCGCTGTCGGTGATATTGCATCCGGTTTCGGCGATATAATTGGCGATGGCGGCGACGATCCCCCGTTTCGAGGGGCAAGTCACGGTCAGGCAGAACTGGGTCATGGGGTGGTCCTTTGGGCGGTTGTGCGTGGCGGCAGGGGGCCTGTTTTGCTTACGCAACGGATTGCAGGCTCCACGCGGGAAGGCAAGCGATAGCGGGCTCACGGCGCCGCCAAAGCGGCCCATACCAAATGGTGAGCATCTGTTATCGCTTGAAATCTACGCGGCGGCCTTAAATTTGCCCATAGTGGACCCTGTCTGCGGACCATCAAAGGAGCGCCCGAAATGAACGCCAAACCCCAGCCGATGTCCCCTGATGAGGCCTTGAGCCTTTTCGCCACCACCCGCAGCCGGACGCAGGCTTTGGCAGCGCCGCTTTGTCCCGAAGACATGATGCTGCAAAGCATGGAGGATGCCTCTCCGGTGAAATGGCATCTGGCCCATACGACGTGGTTCTTTGAGGAGTTTATCATCAAACCCCGAGTCGCTGACTATCGCTCGCCCGATGACCGTTTCGCGGTGCTGTTCAACTCCTACTATGTGCAGGCTGGACCGCGTCATGCGCGTGACAAACGCGGATTGGTCTCGCGCCCCGATGGCGCTGCGGTGGGGGCCTATCGCGATCATGTGGAGAACAGCCTGAACGATCTTATGAACGCCAGCCGCGACGATGCCGATGAGATCGCTCAACTGGTCGAACTGGGCTGCCACCATGAGATGCAGCACCAAGAGCTGTTGATCACCGACCTGCTCCACGGGCTTAGTTTTAACCCTTTGCTGCCCACCTACAAAGACCCCGAGCCGCTGGCGGTCACCGACGAAATGCCACTCAACTTCAGCCGCCACAGGGGCGGTCTTGTTGAGATTGGCCATGAGGGGGGCGGCTTTGCCTATGATTGCGAAGGGCTGCGCCACAGGGTCTGGCTCGACCCCTTTGAGATTGCCGACCGTCCGGTGACCAACCGCGAATGGATCGCTTTCATGGAGGACGGCGGGTACAGCGACGCGCGGCTATGGCTGATGGAAGGTCATGCCGTGGCGCAGCGCGAAGCATGGGCGCATCCGCTCTACTGGTGGCAGCAGGATGGCACGTGGTGGACCTTTTCCCTGCGCGGGCCGCAGCCTGTCGCGCTTGATGCGCCGGTGGTCCACGTCAGCTATTATGAGGCCGAAGCCTTTGCCCGTTGGGCCGGGGGCCGACTGCCCACCGAAGCCGAACATGAAGTTGCCTTTCGCGATGTGCCGATCAACGGCAATCTGATGGGCGATGCCGATGCCATCGGCGCCCTACGCCCCCTGCCCGGCAATGGCATTTGGGGCGATGTCTGGGAGTGGACTGCCTCTGATTTTGCCCCCTACCCCGGTTTCCGCCCGCCTGAGGGTGCCTTGGGCGAATACAATGGCAAGTTCATGGTCAACCAGCGCGTGTTGCGCGGCGGATCTTGCGCCACGCCAAAGCAACAGTTGCGCCCGAGCTACCGAACGTTTTTCTATCCGCATCAACGTTGGCAGATGATGGGTCTGCGGTTGGCGCGCGACGCGAGCTAAGGCCCGAGTGAAGTAAGGCCCCGGAGGGAAAAGCCGTGCGAAAAAGGCCGAGCAGAAAAGGCGGGGCGAGGAAAAGCCGAAACGCCGGGGCATCGCGGTGCCCCGGCATGAGCCTTGCCGCTGGGCCCGCGGCCTATTGAATGCCAACCCTGAACTGCACTGCCCCGGTCTCACCCGGCAACATTTGCCCGGTGCAGTTCCATTCGATCGCCCCGGCATAGCCAGCCAGATTGCTTGCTGGCCGCACCAAATCACAACTGAGGTTGGGTGACACCTGTTGCGGATCGACGATGGATTCCGACAGCTCCGTATAGGGTGGGGTCATGTCGTAAATCTTGACGTTCGATGCCTGGGTGGTCGCATTGTTGCGCAGGTATATTCGGTAAAGCAGGATATCATTCACACCGCCAAGGTTGATGGTCCCTTCACCGGTGCCTTGGGTCTCATTCTCCACCGTTTTGCGCAGCTCGATCTGGGTCGATTGCCCCCCGACCGAGACTTCGTCGGTGTTGCTGGCCGAACTGGTCACCGTGGTGCGCGCAAAGGCCGTGGCCGCCAGCACCTGATAGACATAGGTACTGCCCTGCCCAGCGCCAGACCCGGCAGAAACCCGCGAGACGATACAGACGGTTTGCCCCGTCGTGACCGCGATGGGACCGGTGATCGGCCCATCGACACTGTCGTCACAGCCGATGTCTTGGAAAAGTGCCGCGCTGAACGCGCCGGTTGGGGTCGAGGTGGCACCGGCGTAGGAGAAGGTCACCTGCCCTTCGGAGGTTGCGGTATAGATATGCGGCAGGGTCGCGACCTGCCCCTGAGCGACCGTCGTGGTTTGGTCGTTGGTCAGGCTGGGCAGTTGCAACAGGCCGATATCCAGTCCCATGCGATTGCCGAAAGCCTCAGGGGTGAAGGTAAATTCACCGTCATGGGGGTTGGCGTTCACTAGGTCGGGCAGACCTGCCGCGGCTTCGGAGATCGCGCGGTAGTTATTGGCCGGGATCGCACGGATCGTGATCGGACCGCTATAGGCGCCGGAGAGCCCATAGCTCCACGTGCCATCCGTCGCCAGCCCGGGGGTGGCCAGCACCGCGCCGCCACTGTCGAGGATCTCAAGCACCGCCGAAGACGCCCCTTCTTCGCTGCCATTGCGCAGCGCGTCATGCGCGGTGCCGCCGCCCGCCCCATTGTCGATGAAGACACGGCCCGTCAGGATCCGCTNACCTGTCACAAGGTTCACGGAATAGGACGCTTCGTCGTCATCGGGCAGNTGGTCGAACAGGTCATCGGTCAACGGCCCNGTATTGGGNTCGCTGTCGGGATCGGGCAGCGAGCTATAGATGATCTCGGCCTGATTGGTGAAATCACCGCTGCCNAGCACCGTGGTGGTGNTCGTCAGGGTCTCGCTCNCNCCGCTGAGCAGTTCATCCACGAACCACAATCCGGTNTCGGGGTCATAGGTATCCCCGGTCGCGGGCGCATCGTCCGAGACATAGGCAAAACCGCTTGGTATTTGATCGATCACCTTGACGCCCGAGGGCGAGCCGCCGCTGACATTGGTGATCGTGATGATCCAATCGATTGTGTCCCCTTCCGAGACATTTGTGATCGGCGTCGTCGTCCCGGTCGCGGCGGCGATTTTGCTGAGTTCAAGGTCACTNCCCGCCGGATCGAACCCGAAGTCTTGGTCACTNGTCACGCTATTGCCGGAAACCGGGACGCCAATCAGCGGGTTGGAGGTGCCGATGGTCAGCCCCGAGGGCAGATCAGGGTCCGCCTCATCCAGCGCGACGCGGTAGGTCGTGTTCACCATCAAGTCCCCCACCGCATAGGTGCCATCGGCCAATGTATCCGTCGTGACAAGAAAAATATCATCGGCGGTATTGGACGGGGTGCCATTGTCGGCAAAGACCGAGATGCCCACGCCCGCCCCGAAATTGGTCTCCCCATTGTCCTTCACGTCCGATGCGTCCGCGTCCTCATAGATGTTGCCCGAAATGCCCCCCAGCGGGATCGGTGCTGGCCCCCGACAGGAGACGCCATCGCTGCGCCCGCCTTCGTCAAAGGGAATGCCGGAAACCAGTTGCGGCACTCCCGTCGCCGTCGAAATCACGAAAAGATTGTTGGTGGTGTTGGAATAGCCATAGAGCCTGCCATCACGGTCAAACCACAGCGCATCGAACTCGCCCGCATAGACGGCAGGGCCAATCGCCTGCGGTGTCACGCTCCCCGGTGTGCCGTTGTTGACCGCCGCGCGGAACAAAAAGCCCGAGTTCCTGTCGATCCCATACATGATGCCGTCGACGGGATTAAAGGCGAGGTCTTCCGCATTGACGCCGATGGTAAGTGCGATGTCACCCAATACAATCGGTGCGGCAGGGTTGGTCAGATCAACGATCTGCCATGTGTTTGGATCAACTTCGTAGATCAGCCGCCCATTGGGTAGAATATCCCCGGCGTTCAGCGCATCGTCCGCGCCGGGGATGTTGCCGAAATCCGTGATGTCGCCAGCCCCATCAATCCGGTAGAGCCTGCGGGTGTTCTGATCCACGCCATAGATATAGCCATCCAGCGCGTTGTAGCCCCAAGCGCCATCGCGGTTCTGCCCGGTGCTGCCAGAAGCCTCAACCGTCGTGGCGTAGCTGCCGCCGCTATCGCGGAAGGTCATACGCACCAGTGTAGAAGGTCTGTCGACGATGGCATAGAGCGAGGCATCGCAGACCAGCGGTGGCGGATCGCTGGAGATGGTCAGCGTGTAGTCTTCCACCTCCCCTTCGAAAGCAGTGGCAAGGCCGGTGCTGTCCGTCGACCAGCGAAAACGGGCGTAGGTGGGCAATGTGGTCGCCCCTGCGGGCACCGCCACCTCGAAAAGGATTGTCCCATTGGTCAGGCCATCCTTATCCAGCAGACCGCCGTCTTGCAGGTTCAGCGCGACCTGCTCTCCGGCTTGGTTAAAGGTGCCGTCGCCATCAAAATCGATGAAGGCTTGAAGATAAGAAGACCGCGGCGCTCCGGCCAGATCGCTGACCGCCACTGTCATCTCGGCCAACCCGCCGCGATAGAACTGTGGCAAGGTCACCCCGTCTTCGTCATCCGACCCATCGGTATCATCGCCCGTGGCCCCGATGGAGTTCTGCGCCAAAAGATCGATATCGGGCGCTGTGCTGCCCAGATAGACCTCCGGCGCGCCGGGGCCTTCGATGATATGCTGCGGATCGCCATAGCTGGCAGGGGCATCGCCGCGGTCGGCGTCGGGCGGTGTTCTGATGGTAATGCCATAGTCTTCGACTTCCCCATCGGGGGCGGGGGTGATCGCGTCCAGCCCAGGCGTTGAGGACCAGCGCAGTCGGACGAAAGTCGGGGTCAGCACCGCCGTGACCGGCACGCTGACGGGGAATGAAATTTCACCATTCACCAGCCCATCGAGATCCTGCGCCCCGCCGTCTTGGATATCGGTCGCGACCTGATCGCCGAGAAAGAGGCCATCGCCGCCGAAATCGACAAAGGCCTGCAAATATCCGGTGCCGGGCGTGGGCTCGTTCACCACCACGGTTACGGTGCGGGTCAGATCGCCGTAGAGCTGGGGAAAGCTCTCTTCGTCCTCGTCATCCTTGCCGTCGAGGTCATCGCCCGTGCCATCGACGGAATGCTGTGCCGACCCGTCGCCATCACCGTTGAGCGCGCCGATCCAGTATTGCGCGGTATCCGCGTGCTGCGGATCGCCATAGGTGACCGGCGCATCGCCCCGGTCGGGGCCGGAGCCTGCGTAGATCGTCGTGGGGTCATCGCGCCCCTCGCCTGGCCCGTTGGACGCGACACCATCCCCGTCGCCGGGATTTTCGGAATCCGACAGGTCCGAGACAACCGTCCCGCCCGGCGTCTCGGCGGTGACCTCCGCTTGGTTGCTGATCGTGGTGTCCAAATCTTCGGGCACCAATGTGTAAGTCGCCGTATAGACGGCCTTTTCGCCAACCAAGAGCGTGCCTTCGGGCGACAGCGATGTCGCGGTTTGAAAGGTGATCACGGGCGGCACGCCTTTGCCGCTGAACTGCGTTTCGGCAAGCTGCACATTGGTCAGATCGACATTGCCAAAGTTCTCAGCGGTAAAGACATAGGCGATCGTCTCTCCAGGGTCGGCATAGCCGTTCAGGTTGGCATCGACCAATTGCGCAAGTTTCAGCAGACCGACAGAGCCCACATCGATCGAGACCTGCGCCGGGGCCGAATAGGCCCGCGGCTCATTGGGCAGGATGATGGGCGATTGATAGCGGTAGCCGATCGGCGTCGGCGCGGCAAAAAAGGCCACGAAGGGGGTAAAGGTCAACTCTCCGGTCAGATCATCATAGCTCCACGTGCCCTCTCCCAAGACATCGAAACCCACCCGATGGCCTTCGGAATCGGTCACGATATTCTGCGCCCCGGCGGGCGGGATCAGATCGATGGCCTGTTTGGAATATTCGCTGGGCTGCCCGGAATTATTGGCAGGCGCATTGTTATTTTCGGTCGCGACGCTGTCATTGAACAGGATGTTCACCACCACAGGCTCGCTCAGCACCTGCTCTTTCACGTCGTCCTGCAGAACCGGTGCTTTGAAGTCACCACATTTCAGGTCATAGGTCTGCGCTGCGTCATAGGTTGGATTAGCAAGCCGGACGAGGAAGCCGTTGTTGGCGGTCCGGCCAAAGCGAAAGGTCGAGGTCTGCGGGTAGAAGATTTCCAAACCCGATACCGGCTGGTTGCTATAATTGCGGTCCCCGGCGAGATAGAAGACCTCTGTCCCGAGGTTCGCATCCGGCCCTTCGATATAGCCGCGATAGGTGGTCGCACTGCGGTCAATCCGAACATATTCGACCGTCCCGTCGCAAATATTTACATAGACCTGCTCGTTCAGCGGCCCATCAATGTCATTGATCTGAAAAAAGACATCCGCCACCACCGGCACGCCGCCCGTGTTGGTCGAGATGTTATGGGTGCCTGCCTCATAGATGAAGAAATCCATGAAATGCGGATCTTGCCCGGTCGAGGTGATCTGGATCTGTCCATTGCCAGTGGCGAAAACATGATCCCGACCCGTAAAGATCATCTCACCAACAATATCGACCGTCACCCCGCCAACCGTGCCCGCGTTGCGCCACAAGGCCCACTCACCAATGCCCGCCCCGACCACAGTGGGGGCGGCGACAGGATTTAGGATCAACTGCTGGGCCACGGCGACCTTGGTCAGCAAGGCGAACGGAAGCAGGGAAAAGAGCGCCTTCGAGATCACCCGCAGCCCTGTCTCCCGCCCGCCCCAAGCGGAGAGAGAGCGCAAACCCTGCGCCACGAACAAGCCGAGAAAATGAAAATAAAAATACATATCTTTGCTCACAATCTTTTAAAGCAGCCTAGCAATGAACCTTTAAAACAGCTTAGCGACGAAGCGGGTTGGGAGGACTTACGCAGAAAGGTATTAAGATATGCTTCCGGTCAGACAGGTGGCAGAAGACTAGGCGCCGATACGACCTTCGCATATACCGCTACGCCTTTGCCGCTCCCGAAAATGGCCCAGCCCGTGCCGCGCTTCGGCCTGCTGTTAACCGTGATTCGCCTCCCCCTCGGCCCCCTACTCATTTTTTCTAAATGCCCCCTTGACCCTCCAGCAACTGGAAGCCCCATATTCGGCATATGACGGATAAAGGACATGAAATGCGCAAAGCAGATACACTCACTTTTGGCGTGCAAAACATGAGTTGCGCGTCCTGCGTGGGACGTGTGGAAAAAGCGCTGAACGCGCTGGAGGGTCTGCACGATGCGCGGGTGAACCTTGCCGCGGAGAACGTGCGGGTGACGACAGAACCGGGTTTTGACGCGGCAAAACTCGACGTTGCCTTGACGCAGGCGGGCTATCCGGCGCGCAAGACCACCCACAGATTGCGACTGTCCAACATGAGCTGCGCCTCCTGCGTGGGCCGTGTGGAACGGGCGCTGCTTGCGGTGCCGGGGGTGATCTCGGCCTCGGTGAACCTTGCCAGCGAAGAGGCGACGGTCGAGAGCTTGGAGGATGCCGATCTGTTGCCTGCCCTGCGCGATGCGGCGGCGCAGGCTGGCTATCCGGCGAGTGTCGATGCCTCCGCGGCAGGCAGCCCTGATGCGACAGCGCGCAAAGAAGCGGAAGTCTCCCATCTCAAACGGATGACCCTGTTGGCGGCGGCGCTCACCCTTCCAGTCTTCGTGCTGGAGATGGGCGGCCACCTGATCCCTGCATTCCACCATTGGATCGCGGCCACCATCGGGAGGGAGACAAGCTGGTTCATTCAGTTCATCCTCACCACCCTCGTGCTGGCGTGGCCGGGGCGGCATTTCTATAGCAAGGGGCTTGGCGCTTTGGCGAAAGGCGCGCCGGATATGAACTCTCTCGTGGCGCTTGGATCGGGGGCGGCATGGCTCTTTTCGGTCACCGCGCTCTTTGCGCCGGGGGCCCTGCCCGAGGGCAGCCGCGTGGTCTATTTCGAAGCAGCCGCCGTGATCGTGACGCTGATCTTGCTGGGCCGCTACCTTGAGGCACGCGCCAAGGGGCAAACCGGGGCCGCGATTGCCAAGCTTATGGGCCTGCGCGCCAGCAGCGCAAGGGTGGAGCGGGATGGCACGCTCGTTGAGTTGCCGTTGGACAAGATCGTCGCGGGCGATATCATCTACCTCCGCCCGGGCGAGAAGATCGCCACCGATGGCGTCGTCGTCGACGGGCAATCCTATGTCGACGAAAGCATGATCACCGGCGAGCCTGTGCCGGTGGAAAAGGCCAAAGGAACGGAGGTTGTCGGCGGCACGGTCAACGGCACCGGCAGCCTGACCTACCGCGCCACCAAAGTGGGCGGTGACACTGTATTGGCGCAGATCATCCGCATGGTCGAAGAGGCCCAAGGCGCAAAGCTGCCCATTCAGGACTTGGTCAACCGCATCACCCTGTGGTTCGTCCCGGTGGTGATCGCCGTGGCGCTGGTGACCTTTGGGGTCTGGCTCGCCTTCGGCCCATCGCTTAGCCACGCTTTGGTGGCGGCGGTAGCGGTACTGATCATCGCCTGCCCCTGCGCCATGGGTCTGGCCACACCGACCTCGATCATGGTCGGCACCGGGCGCGCGGCGCAACTGGGCGTGCTGTTCCGGCAGGGCGATGCACTGCAAAGCCTGCAAGGCGTCAAGACCGTGGCGCTGGACAAGACCGGCACGCTGACCAAGGGCACGCCCGAACTGACCGATCTGGTGATGATGAACGACCTGCCCGAGGATGAGTTGCTGCCCCTGATCGGCGCGGTCGAGGCGCGCTCGGAACATCCCATCGCCCAAGCCATCCTGCGGCGTGCAGAAGCTGCGGGACCAATACCGGGCGAGGTCAGCGATTTCCAATCCCACACCGGTTTTGGCGTCAGCGCGACGGTCATGGGCCGCCGGGTCACATTGGGTGCGGACCGCCTTATGACCCGCGACGGGATCGATTTGGGCGACACCGGGCAGATCGCGGCGGAATTGGCAAAGGCCGGGAAAACCCCGCTCTACGCCGCGCTAGACGGTCAGCTGGCGGCGGTGATCGCCGTGGCCGACCCGATCAAACCCGGCACGCCCGAGGCCATCGCGCGGCTGCATGACCTCAATCTCGACGTGGCGATGATCACCGGCGACAACCGGGTTACGGCAGACGCCATCGCGGCGCAACTGGGCATCGATTGGGTCATCGCCGAAGTGCTGCCAGACGGCAAAGTGGCCGCCATCGACAAGCTCAGGGAAGGCGACAACCGCGTCGCTTTCGTGGGCGACGGCATCAATGACGCCCCTGCTCTTGCGCAGGCCGATGTGGGGCTCGCCATCGGCACCGGCACCGATGTGGCGATCGAAGCCGCAGACGTGGTGCTGATGTCCGGGGACCTGCGCGGCGTGGTCAACGCCATCGACGTGAGCCAGCGCAGCATGGCGAATATCCGGCAGAACCTCTTTTGGGCCTTTGGCTACAACGTGCTGCTGATCCCGGTCGCCGCGGGTGCGTTCTATCCGCTGACCGGCTGGCTTCTGTCGCCTGCTCTGGCCGCCGGAGCGATGGCATTGTCGAGCGTATTCGTCCTCAGCAACGCGCTGCGCCTGCGCTGGATTGCCGCCCCCTTGGCCGAAAACGCCACCCCCTCACACGGCCCCCGGGCCACCGCCCCCGTGGCCGCAGAATAGGAGCGCATCATGAACATTGGAGAAGTCTCACAACACACAGGCCTGCCGCCGAAAACCATCCGCTATTACGAAGATATCGGATTGGTCAAACCGCTGCGGGACGCCAACGGCTACCGCGCCTTTCGCGAAAGCGAGATGCACAAGCTCGCCTTTCTGTGCCGCGCCAGAACCTTGGGTTTCAGCATTGAGGATTGCCGCAACCTGCTGGCTCTTTGGGAGGACAAAAAACGTGCCAGTGCCGACGTGCGGGCCATCGCCAAAGAGCATCTGGCGCAGATCGAGGCCAAGATCAGCGGCCTGCAAGAAATGCGCGACACGCTGAGCACGCTGGTCCGCGACTGCGCCGGGGATGATCGACCCGACTGTCCGATCCTAAAGACCTTGGGCACCGCAGCGGCCACATAACCACCGCTTTCAATAGCAAAAGGCGCCGCCCAGCCAAGCCGGGCGGCGCCTTTTGCGTTTTGTCAGATCCCGGCCTAGGCCTTGAGCCGGTCCACGATGCTATGCGCCGTGACCGTCCCGATCTGCGTGCCCTCTTCCATCACCGCAATCGCCGCATCCGCCCCGCGCAGCCGCTCCATCAGCGCACGCACCGGGGTCTCTGCCGTGGTTTCGCCCTGCGTCGGAGCGCCGTCATCCACGCCCATCACGTCGCGCGCGGTCAGAACCTCCAGCGGGTTCATATTGGCCACGAACTCCGCCACATAGTCCGATGCAGGGTTCGAGAAAATCTCGCGCGGCGTGCCGATCTGCACAATCCGCCCGCCTTCCATGATGGCGATGCGCCCGCCCAGCTTGAAGGCTTCGTCAAGGTCATGGCTCACGAAGATGATCGTGCGGTTCAATTCGCGCTGCAGGTCCAGCAGTTCGTCCTGCAGCCGCGTGCGTATCAGCGGGTCAAGCGCAGAGAATGGCTCATCCATCAGCAAAATCGGCGCTTCGGTGGCAAAGGCGCGGGCAAGNCCCACACGCTGCTGCATCCCGCCCGAAAGCTCGCCCACCTNGCGGTCGGCCCAATCGCTGAGGCNCACTAGTTTCAACTGCCGCTCTGCCCGTTCCAGCCGCTCGGCCTTGGGGACATTCGACAGTTCCAACCCAAGCGCCACATTGTCGCGCACCGTGCGCCATGGCAGCAGGCCGAACTGCTGAAACACCATCGACACNCATTCACGGCGCACGCGNCGCAGCTCTGCGGCATTGCTGGCGTGNATGTCNCAAGACCAGTTTNCNTCNTGCACATGCACCGTGCCGCGCACCATNGGGTTGAGCCCATTCACCGCGCGCAAAAGCGTCGATTTGCCCGAGCCCGAAAGCCCCATCAGCACAAGGATCTCGCCATTCTCAACGGTGAGCGAGCAATCATGCACGCCCAGCACTTGCCCGGTCGCCGCTTCAATCTCGGCGCGGCTTTGGCCCTCGTCCATCAGCGGCAGCGCCTTCTCCGGCTTGTCGCCAAAGACGATGGAAACGTTGTCGAATTCTACTGCTTTATTCATTTCCGTCCCACCCGCAGGATACGGTCGAGCATGATCGCCACGACGACGATCACCAACCCGGATTCAAATCCCAAGCCTGTGTTCACTTGGTTCAAGGCACGCACCACCGGCACACCCAAGCCATCTGCGCCCACAAGTGCTGCAATCACCACCATCGACAGCGACAGCATGATCGTCTGGTTCAGCCCCGTCATGATCTGCGGCAAAGCATAGGGCAGTTCGATCTTCCACAGCGTCTGACGTGGCTTAGCGCCAAAGGCCTGAGCCGCTTCCAATAGCGCCTTAGGGGTTGAGGAGATGCCGAGTTGCGTCAACCGGATCGGCGCGGGCAACACGAAGATCACCGTGGCAATCAGACCCGGCACCATGCCGATACCGAAGAACACAATCGCGGGGATCAGATAGACGAAGGTCGGCAGCGTCTGCATCAGGTCCAAGACCGGGGCCACCCATGCATAAAGCCGGGGCCGATGCGCCACGGCGATGCCAATCGGCACGCCGACGCCCATACAGACCACACAGGCCGAGAGCACGAGCGTCAGGCTCTCCATCGTCTCTTCCCAGTAGTCTTGGTTAAGGATGAAAAGGAAACCAAGCACCACAAAGGCCACGGTTTTCCAATTGCGTTGAATGCCCCATGTGATCGCGGCAAACACGGCGATGAGGATCAGCGGGTGCGGGGTTTGCAGCACCCAGAGGATCGCGTCGATCAGCCGTTCCATCAGGTCCGACAGCCCGTCAAAGAACCACGCTCCGTTCGTTTGCAGCCAATCCAGCGCGTCTTCGGCCACATCGGCCACGGGGATCTTGTTTTCTGTCAGCCAGTCCATGTCAGTCCTTCAGGCTTGGAGAATTGCGCATGAGAATGACCCGCCCCATCGATCTGGGGCGGGTCTTTTCCATCATATCGCGATGATCACTTCAGCGAAGCGACAGCTTCCATCGCGTCGCCACCATCGACGGTGGTCACACCGTCCAGCCAAGTGCTGAGCACGTCGGAGTTCGCTTTGATCCAAGCGGCGGCTGCCTCTTCCGGCTTTTCGCCGTCATCAAGGATCGCGCCCATGATCTCATTCTCCATTTCAAGCGTGAACTCGAGGTTGTTCAGGAATTTACCAAGGTTCGGGCATTCCTCAACAAAACCGGCGCGGGTGTTGGTATAGACCGTTGCACCACCCAGATCGGGGCCGAAGTAGTCATCGCCGCCTTCCAGATAGGTCAGATCGAAGTTGGCGTTCATCGGGTGCGGTTCCCAACCGAGGAAGACGACGGGCTCCTCTTTGCGGGTGGCGCGCTGGACTTGGGCCAGCATCCCCTGCTCGGAGGATTCAACGACCTCAAACTCGCCCAGATCAAATGCATTCTCGTCGATCATCGACTGGATCAGACGGTTGCCGTCATTGCCGGGCTCGATGCCATAGATTTCGCCTTCCAGCGCATCCGCGTTGGCGGCGATGTCGGCGAAGGTCTTGATGCCCATGTCGGCGGCGGCTTTGTTCACAGCCAGCGTGTATTTCGCGCCTTCAAGGTTGGCGCGCACGGTGTCGACGCTGCCTTCTTCGCGATATTTCGCGATGTCGCCTTCCATGGTGGGCATCCAGTTGCCCAAAAACACGTCGATGTCGCCAGAGGCCATAGAGGTGTAGGTCACCGGCACGGCAAGGATCTTGGTCTCGGTATCATAGCCGAGCGCGTCCAGCACGACAGAGGCGGCGGCGGTGGTCGCTGTGATATCGGTCCAACCCACGTCAGAGAAGGTGACTTCGTTGCATTCTGCAGCAGCCAGCGAGGACGCGGCGACCGTCGCCAGAGCGGATGTCATAAGCAGTTTTTTCATTGGTGTTCTCCCCAGAGAAGTTTTTATTGACTGATGCGCCAATCAAAAGCCATCGGCCGCGATATTGCAACCGGATTAATTTCGCCAACTTACTGGAGGGCAAAAAGCAATACCACTTGTTTCAAAACTCACTCCCGCGCGGCCTGTTTCGGGCGTAGAACCGGGGTGACATTTTCATCCGCGCCGGGCTCGGGTTCGGCGTCAATCTTTAGGGGCTCTTCTGCGGGGGCGGCGGGTGTCTGAGCAGGCGCAGCCACGGGCGTGGCGGGCGTTGACGGGGGCGCTTCGGGGGTGTCGGCCCCTTGCGTTTCCTCAACGGTTTCAGGGGCTTCTCCCTGCCCCTCTGCCGCTTTCATCCCAAATGCCGCACGGATCGCGGCTTGGGTTCCCTCGCCGTAAAGCCCGTCAATCGCGCCGTCGTAAAATCCGAAATCCGAAAGTTTGCGTTGCAGGGCTTTGCGGGTCTCGCTGTTGAAAAGTTTGGGCTCATCCTGCATCAGCCCCAGCAGCGTGCCGTCCCCCGCCCGCAGCGCGCGATAGAGATAGAGTGCCGCATCCGCCGCCCCGCGACCGGGCACTTTGCCATCGTCGATCATCGCGGCAAAGTTGAACATCGCCGCTGGGTGTCGCCTATCGGCTGCGCGGCGGAAATAGTCCAACGCCAGATCGGAATCGGTTTCCTGCCCCAATTCCCCCTGTAGATGGATGAACCCCAGATCGTTCAGCGCCCCGGCATGGCCCCGCTCGGCGGCGTCGCGATAAAGGGCCATGGCGCGGGCCTCATCCTGAGCGACGCCGCGTCCTTCTTCATAAAGCTGTGCAAGCTGATACCGCGCCTCGGCAGAGCCGGTTTCTACTGCCCGCATCAGTTGGGCCGCAGCGGTTTGCGGGTCATAGCGCGGATCGTCAGGGTCGCTTTGCAGGGCGGCAAGACCAAGTTGGGATCGGGTGTCCCCTTGCCGCGCCAATTCGGCCAAGCGCTGGCTCTGCGCGGGGTCCAAATCCCCCCATGTCTGCGGGGCCGCATCCGCGCTGTCCGTCTCTGCGATGAAAGCTGGCGTCGGGGTCAGCCGCCCAAAGCGCCGGGCGGAGAGGCTGCCGCCGCTACGGCTGCGCAGCGTGGCGCGAAATCCGTCCAGCATGGCGCCGACTTCGACATCCGGCTCGGTCAAAACCTCGGCCAATGTGGCCGCGAAAAGGCCCGCGTTTTCACCGCCCTTGTCACAGGCGCCCACCTCACCGGAGGTGACGACCAGCGTGCCAAGACGCGGCTCGGGCGGCGGCAGCGGGGCGGTCGACTGGCGCGGGGCGGCATGGCAGTTATCAAGCAAAACAAGCCGTATCTGTCGCGCCTTGCCCGCCGCACGCAGCAGCGCAGGCAGCGCCACCCCCTGTTGCCGCAGCGCCGAGGCCGGGGCCAAGGGCGCATCGACCGGGATCAGATAGCTCTGCCCCCCCGAGGCGACGCGGCGACCCGCGTAGTAGATCAAGGCGATATCCGCCGTTTCGGCCTGAAAGGCAAAGTCAGAGAGTTCCCGCTTGAGCGTGGCGCTATCCGTGTCGATTAGCGTGGTAACATCGAACCCCTGCCCCTCTAACGTTTGGGTCAGCAGCGCGGCATCGGCGCGCGGCCCGTCAAGCGGGGCGGCATCCTCATAGGCAGAGATGCCAATCACCATCGCCACACGGTCTTGGGCCGCTGCAGCGAAGGGCAGAAACAACATCAAGAGGATCGCGGTCAAACGCATATGGCGGGCTCCTTTCGGTCAGCTTCGGTTGGGCGGCGCCGCCCATTAACCTATGCAGGCAGGAAAAGGTTTCCACCATCGTAACAGTTTGAAATGAATCCGACCCTTGCTGCCGTGGTTCAGGCGTTGGGCGAAGTCTCTTCGATCTCGCGGTCTTCTTCCGGCACGTTGAGCGTGGCCCACGTATCGCCATCCGGCAGTTCCGGCGGATGCGGCAGGCAATCGCGCCGGTGGATATTCGCCTTGGCCATGAAATTTGCCGAAACCGGAGCCGTGACAAAGATGAAGGCCATGATCAGCAGTTCATGCAGCGACCCCGTTCCAGACAGAAACGAACTCACCATCGCCGCCAGCAGATAGGCCCCGATCCCCAGCGTCGCGGCTTTGGTCGGCGCGTGCAGGCGGGTCATCGGGTCGTTCAGCTTGAGCAAGCCAATCCCGGCGACAAGCACGAAGAAACTGCCGATCACCAGCAGCACGATGATAAAATAGGTGGCGATGATATCGGGGCTCATTCGATGATATCTCCGCGCAAGACGAACCGGGCATAGGCCACGGTTGAGACGAAACCCAGCATGGCGATGATCAGCGCCGCCTCAAAATAGATCTGCGTGCCCTGCAGGATGCCCAAAAGCACGATGATGCCGATGGCATTGATGAACATCGTGTCCAGCGCCAGAATGCGGTCCCCGGTGCCGGGGCCGATCCACAGTCGGATCATCGCCATGAACTGCGCGATGGCGACCAAGGTCAGGGCACCATAAAGCGCAAGGGTCAAAAGGTCGGTCGCTTGGGTCATACGAAAATCTCCTTCAAGCGGCGTTCGTAGCGGTCTTTGATCTCATCGCGCACGGCGTCGGGGTCAGTGGCGTCCAGCGCGTGTACCAGCAGGTAGCGCCCGTTGTCCGACAGATCCGCCGAAACGGTGCCGGGGGTCAGGGTGATGGTGCCCGCAAGAATCGTGATCGCTTCGGGTTCTTTCAGGTCCAGCGGCACGACAACCCAGGCGGGCGACATGCTGGCGTTGGATTTGGTCAGGATGATCCACGCCACTTGGATATTGGCGATGATGATATCCCACAGGACCAAGATCACATAGGCGATCATGCGCAGCGGGCGAATGCCTTGGGGCCGGTCGGTCCACCAACGCGCGGTCAGCACCGGGATCACGATCCCGAGGATCAGGCCAAAAACAAGCATGCCTGCGCTGAACTTGTTTTGCAGCAGAATCCACACAACGGTGAGCAGCAGGGTCAGAAACGGGTGCGGCAAAAGCCAACGGATCGGTCGCATCATGTCAATGTGCCTCCTCTTTGCCGTCCGACAGCTTGCCGGGGGTCTCCAGCACGGTGCTCAGGTAACGCTCCGGCCCGAACAATTGGTTCGAGATCGCCGTGGCATATTGTGTGGCGGGGCCCGCCAACAGGGTATGTGCGACCAAAAGGGCCAGCAGGCCACCCACGGCCACATAGCTCAGCGCCGAGGGCGCCTCGGCGGGGGTGGCCCCCTCTTGCGGCGTGACGCTGCGAGATTTCCAGAAGACCACGCTGCCCGCGCGACCAAAGCCGACAAGGCTCAAAAGGCTCGCGCCTAAGATCACGGCCCAGATCCAGACCCAGTAATCATTCTCGGCAGCAGCATCCATGATCAGCAACTTGCCCAGAAAACCCGAAAGCGGCGGCACGCCGACCATGGCGATAGCCGCGACAAAGAACAGGGCCGAGGTCAGCTTGGCCCCCGCCACCTGCGGCTGCGCCGTCAGATCAAGATTGTCCCGACCCGCCCGCGCCAGATCGGCGATCAGGAACAACGCGCCTGCGGCCAGCGTCGAATGCACGATATAATAAAGCGCCGCGGCGATCCCTTCGGGCGTGAACAGAGCGATAGAAATCATCACCATGCCCATCGACCCAATCACCGAAAAGGCGACCATTCGGTCCAACTGCTTGGCCGCCAGCACGCCGATCATGCCAAGCGCCAGCGACAGCAGCGCGGCAGGCAGCAGCCATGTTGTGTGCAGGTCCGCCGTGGCGGCAAGGTCTGGCGGGAAGATCAGCGTATAGACGCGGATGATCGCATAGGCGCCGACTTTGGTCATGATCGCGAAAAGCGCCGCCACNGGGCCGGGNGCTTCGGCATAGCTCGACGGNAGCCAGAAGTGCAGCGGCACCACGGCAGCTTTGACCGCGAAGACCATCAAGAGCAGCACCGCTGCGATGCGGATACCCACGGTCGCGCCGGTATCGATCAGGGCAACGCGCTGCGCCAGATCGGCCATGTTGAGCGTTCCCGTCTCGGCATAGATAGCCCCAAGCGCAAAGAGAAACAGCGTCGAGCCCAAGAGGTTATAGAGCACATATTGCACCCCGGCCCGCAGCCGCGGCGTGCCGCCGGCGTGGATCATCAACCCGTAGGAAGCGATCAGCAGCACTTCGAAAAAGACGAAGAGGTTGAAAAGGTCGCCCGTCAGGAAGGCCCCCATTATCCCCATCAGCTGGAACTGGAACAGCGCGTGAAAATGCCGCCCGCGTTCGTCCCATTTCGAGCCGATGACATAGAGCAGCACGAAGAGCGCCAGCACCGCCGTCAGCGTGACCATCAGCGTCGACAGACGGTCGCCCACCAGCACGATGCCAAAGGGCGCGGCCCAATCGCTGAGACGGTAGAGCATGACATCGCCGCTCGCCGCCTCGACCGACAGGCCAAGCCCCACGGCGACCAACGCGAGCGCCCCGAACAGCGACAACACCCGTTGGATGGTGATGTGGTAGCGTGCGGCCAAAATGATGAAGGGCGCAATAAATGCGGGCAGCACGATGGGCAGGATCAGCCAATGGGTCATGTGCGGTCCTCCGCCTTGATATCGGTCAGCGGGTCGTCGACATGGTCGTCATTGTTGCCCAGATAGGCNCCNAGNGCGATCATCACCACCACGGCGGTCATGCCNAANGAAATCACGATGGCGGTCAGCACCAGCGCTTGNGGCAGCGGATCGGTATAGCGCGCGGCATCNNTNAGGATCGGCGGCGCGCCCACGGTCANNCGGCCNGAGGCNAANAGAAANACGTTCACCGCATAGGTCAGCAGCGATGTGCCCATGATGACGGGAAAGCTCCGCAAGCGCAGCACNAGNTAGAGGCCAGAGGCCGTCAGNATGCCGATGGCGGATGCGACGAGAAGTTCCATGTTTATGCCTCCGCCTTGGTGNTGTCTTCGCGCGATGGGTCGATGTCCATCGGGTGATCGGCCTCNGGCACATGCGCCCGGCGGGCCAGCCGCGAGAAGCTTTCGAGCGACAGCATCACCGCCCCNACNACGGCAAGGAACACGCCNAGATCNAANAGCGCNGCNGTNGCNAGTTCGAACTTGTCGAANGGCGGGATGCGCACATAGGTGAAATCCGANGTCAGGAANGGTTTGGCAAAGAGCCACGANCCGATCCCCGTCAGCCCCGCGATCAAGACGCCGGTGCCGATGATCCCGTGATAGGGATAGCGCAGCCGCGCCGAGGCCCAGGCAAAACCGCTGGCCATATACTGCATCACCACGGCGATGGAGACGATCAGACCGGCGATAAACCCGCCGCCCGGCTCGTTATGGCCGCGCAGGAAGATATAGAAACCAACCATCAGCACGACGGGCATGATGACGCGGGTCATCACCACCATCATCATCGGGTGCCGGTCCCCTGCCCGCGGCTGGTCTGGTTTGCGGTTGAGCAGGCGTGCGCGTACTGGGCCAGACAGCAGCGTTTCTGTCAGGGCGTAGATCAGCAAGGCAGCGATGCCCAGAACGATGATCTCACCATAGGTGTCAAAGCCCCGGAAATCGACGAGGATCACGTTCACCACATTGGTGCCGCCGCCGCCTTTGTAGGAGTTGGCAAGGTGGAATTCAGAAATGCTCGGCGCGACAGTGTCGCGCAGGAGGTAGTGATAGGACAGCGCCATCGTCGCCGCCCCCGCCGCGAGGGAGACCACAACGTCGCGCGTCCGACGCAGCACGCTGCTTTCGATCGGTGTGCGGTTGGGCAGGAAGTTCAGCGCCAAGAGCAGCAGGATGATCGTCACCACCTCGACCGTCAGCTGGGTCATCGCCAAGTCAGGCGCGCTGAAAAAGACGAAACCGGCCGAGACGATCAGCCCCACGATGCCGATCAGGATCAGCGATAACAGGCGGTTGCGATGCAGGAACACCAGCCCGCAGGCCGCCGCCACCAGCATCAGCCAGCCCGCGATCTGCACTGCGTTGGTCGGCTGCAACGCACGGGTCGCGGCCCCGACGGTGCCGGTGGCCCAAGCGTAATAGCCCACTACAACCACGGTCACCGCCATGATCGCGGCATAGCGCGAGAACGCCCCGTTGTGCAGACGCAGCGACATCGCCTGCGACAGGCCGACAAAGGCCGCGATGATGCGGTCAAAGATCGACTTGGCCTCGGGCCGGGGCGTGGCATCCCAAACACGCAGAAGCGGGGTGAAAAGCGCCAGNAGGATCAGGCCACCGACAACCGCGATGATCGACATATAAAGCGCCGGACCCAGCCCGTGCCAGATTTTGAGATGAGTCGAAGGCATCTCTGCCGCGCCGCCGAGAACCGAAGCNGTCACCAGNTTGACGAAAGGCTCAGCCAGAAACGGTGCGAGGCCGATCACCACAACGGGGATGATCAACAACGCAGGCGGCAGCCACAGACCGGGCTTGGGGTCATGCGGATGGTCGGGATAGTCGTCACGCTCTTTGCCAAGGAAGGTATGGCCGATCAGCCGGAAGCTATAGGCGGCAGAGAAGAGCGCACCAAAGGTCGCAAGCCCCGGCACCAGCCACGGCATGTCAAAGAGCTTCGTGTGCAGGGTCTCTTCCAGCATCATCTCTTTCGACAGGAAGCCGTTGAGCAGCGGGATCCCCGCCATCGACAGCGCCGCCAGCGTGGCGATGACAAAGGTCACAGGCATCAGATGCCGCAGCCCGCCCAAACGGCGGATGTCACGGGTATGCACCGCGTGATCCACGATCCCCGCCGACATAAAGAGCGCGGCCTTAAAGGTCGCGTGGTTCANGATGTGAAACACNGCCGCCATCGCGCCAAAGGCCGNGCCGGTGCCCAAAAGCATNGTGATCAGACCAAGGTGGCTGACGGTCGAAAAGGCCAGCAGCGCCTTNAGGTCATGTTTNAACAGCGCGATGACCGCGCCCAGCACCATGGTGATNAGNCCCGCCGTGGTGACGATGACNAACCANTCNGGCGTGCCNGACAGCACCGGCCACATCCGCGCCATCAGGAAGATCCCCGCCTTCACCATGGTGGCGGAGTGCAGATAGGCCGAGACCGGCGTTGGTGCTGCCATCGCGTGGGGCAGCCAGAAGTGGAACGGGAACTGCGCCGATTTGGTGAAACAGCCCAAGAGGATCAGGATCAGCGCGGGCAGATAGAGGGGCGAGGCTTGGATCATCTCGCGGTTGTCGAGGATCACGNTCAGGTCATAGCTGCCGACGATCTGACCCAGCAGCAACATGCCACCGATCATCGCAAGGCCGCCCATGCCCGTCACGGTCAACGCCATGCGTGCGCCTTGACGGCCTTCGGGCAGGTGTTTCCAATAGCCGATCAGCAGGAAGGACGACAGCGAGGTTAGCTCCCAGAAGATCAGCAAGATCAACACGTTATCGCTTAGAACGATGCCGACCATCGCGCCTTGGAACAGCAGCAGATAGGTGAAAAACTCACCCATATGATCGTCGCGTGACAGGTAAGACCGCGCATAGGCGATGATCAACAGACCGATGCCAAGGATCAGACAGGCAAAGAAAAACCCAAGACTGTCGAGCATCAAGGTCAGGTTCAGGCCAAGCTGCGGGATCCAGTCAACCCGCGCGGTGACCAATTCGCCCGCCAGCACGGCAGGCAGATGGGTCAGCAACCCCACCAGCGCCACGAGGGTCACCATAAAGGTCACCCCGGCGCAGGCTTGACGCCCTGCGGAATTCATCAGTCCGGGTAACAATGCGCCCAAGAAGGGCAAGGCAACGATAAGGAAGAGGGACACGCGAACTCCTGATCTGGCGGACTGAAAGGTCACCACGTTTTGTAGAAATTTTCCCGGCACCTCAAGCGAAACCGGGCATTAAACGCCAGATTGTCGCAGGTTACACCGCAGTCCTGCCCCGTGGGATGGCGATACCGCCGCCCCTATGCCCGCTAGAATGGCCCTCGGGCGCCCCTACCCCGGTTGAAACAAGTCCCGGTAGGTGTCGCGCAGCACGTTCTTTTGCACCTTGCCCATCGTGTTGCGCGGCAATTCCGGCAGGACGATCAGCTTGGCGGGTCGTTTGAACTTGGCCAGCGATCCGGCCACATCCCCGGCGATCTGCGCAAGGTCCAACTCCGCGCCCCGGCGCGCCACCAACACCGCCACCACGCTTTCCCCGAAATCGGGATGCGGCACGCCAAACACCGCGCTCTCCAACACGCCCGGTTGGTCGTCGAGCAGCAGTTCGACCTCCTTAGGGTAGATATTATAGCCGCCCGAGATGATCAGGTCTTTGTCGCGCCCAACGATGCTCACATAGCCATCCGCATCGCGCCGCCCCAGATCGCCGGTGATGAAAAAGCCATCTTCGCGCAGTTCGGCGGCGGTTTTCTCGGGCATCTGCCAATAGCCCTTGAAGACATTCGGGCCACGTACTTCGATGCTGCCGATCTCTCCGTCCGGCAGGGTCGCGCCGGTTTTGGGGTCGGTGATTTTCAACTCCACATCCGGCAGCGGCAGGCCCACGGTGCCCGCGCGGCGCTCGCCTTCATAGGGGTTTGAGGTGTTCATATTGGTCTCGGTCATGCCGTAACGCTCTAGGATACGGTGGCCGGTCCGGGTTTCGAAATCGACATGGGTTTCGGCCAACAGCGGGGCCGAGCCGGAGATGAACAGCCGCATGTTCGCCGTCGTCTCACGGGTGAAACGCGCGTCGTCCAAAAGCCGGGTGTAGAAGGTCGGCACCCCCATCATCACGGTGGCATGGGGCATCCGGTCGATCAACCGGTCGATGTCGAGCTTGGGCATAAAGATCATCGCGCCCCCCGCCACCAGCGTCACATTGGTCGCCACGAACAGCCCGTGCGTGTGAAAGATCGGCAGCGCATGCAGCAACACGTCCCGCGCGGTGAAACGCCACAGATCGGCCAGCGTCTGCGCGTTTGACAAAAGGTTCGCCTGCGTCAGCATCGCCCCCTTAGAGCGCCCCGTGGTGCCCGAGGTATAGAGGAAGGCCGCAAGGTCATCGGCGTCCCGTGCCACAGTCTCAAAATTATCGGAGGCCGAGGTCGCACGATCCGCAAAGCTGCCATCGTTCTCCGTGCCCAAGGTCTCAAGCTGACAGCCTGCGGCCTTGGCCACCGGGGCCATCTCATTTCGGCGCGCGGGCTGACAGACAAAGGCCGCGGCGCCGCTGTCGGTCACGAAATAGCGCACNTCNTCNGCGGTATAGGCGGTNTTGAGCGGCAAAAAGATCACCCCCGCCTGCACGCAGGCGGCATAGAGCGCCAGCGCATCGGCGGATTTGTCGATTTGTACCGCCAGCCGGTCGCCGGACTTCACCCCCAACTCGGTCAGCACATGGGCAAANCGNGCAGCNCGNCCNAGNAANCCNGCNTGGGTCAGCACGACCCCGCCTTCGAGATGCAGAAAGGCCGTCGTTTTGCCAGCGTGACGGCCAAACAGAGTGTCATAAAGGGGGTTTGCCATCACGGTGCTCCTCGCGTGTTGTTCTTGGGAAAGCCGACTGCCTCCTTGCGGGATTACAACCGCATCACGCGGGGTAATGCAAGCCAACCGAAGCCCGCGCGCGGCGGCACAGTCGGCAAATGTCGAATTAAGGCAATAGCTTGCGGGGCGGCGCTGAGGCGCGCCGCCCCAATTTTCAGCGGCCCATCAAACCGGGCAACCATGTGCCGATACCCGGCAGCCAGACGACCAGCGCCAGCACGAAGATCTTGATCAACAGAAAGGGCATGACCGAGGCATAGATCTGCGGCATGCGTATCTCCGCAGGTGCGACCCCGCGCATGACAAACAGCAGCAACCCAAAGGGCGGCGTCAGCAGGCCGATCTCCATCGTCAGCAGGTAGACCACGCCGAGGGTCAGCTCGTTGATCTCCATCGCACCCGCCAAGGGCACGAAGACCGGCACGGTGACCATCAGCATCGACACCTGATCAATGAAGCACCCCAAAAAGAGCAGGATCGCGATCATCCCCAAAAGCACCATCAGCGGCGTCGGATCGACCGCGTTGATTGCGTTGATCAGCCCATTGGTCGCGCCTGAAAAGGACAGCACCTGCGCAAAGGTCTGGCTGGCCGCAATGATGAACAGGATCATCACCGACAGCTTCAGCGTCTCCATCAGCGCGCGGCCCATCTTCTCCCAACTCAGGGCGCGATAGGCCGCCCCGATGATCACAGCGGTGATGCTGCCAAGGGCGGCGCTTTCCGTAGGTGTGGCAATGCCAGCGAGCAGCGAACCGATCACCACCGCGAAAAGCACCGACAGCGGCAGCACATAGATCACGAAGGGCGTCCAACGTTCGCGCAGCGGCATTTCTTCGTAGGCATCGGGCGGCGCGACCTTCGGGTCCAGAAGGCTTCGCCCCACCACATAGGCCACGAAAAGCACCGCCAGCAGCAACGCGGGCAGCACCCCCGCGATCAGCAGCCCGGCGATGGAAATACCCGCGAGCGAGCCCACCAGAACCGCCAGTGCCGAGGGCGGGATCAACATCGCAATTGCGCCCGAGGCCATGATCGGCCCCATCGCCATCGAGGGGTGATAGCCCCGTTTCAGCATCCCCGGCAGCAGCGTGCCGCCCAGCATCGCGGTATTGGCGATGGTCGAGCCGGAAAGGGCTGCAAAAATCGTGCCGCCAAAGATCGTGACGACCGACATGCGGCCCGGGATGCGCGTCACCACCCGCTCGATCGCGTCAATGGCCCGGTGCGCGACCCCGGTTTGAAAGAGTATTTCCCCCATCAGGATAAAAAGCGGTATCGGCGCGAGTTGAAAATTCGCCACCGATTGCGCCGAGTTGCGTGCCAGTTGCAGAATGCCGCGGTCTCCGCCCAATACGAAATAGGCGCCTACGGTGGTCACGGCGATAAAGGCAAAGGCGACCGGCAGACCGATCAGCAGCAAAACCGCCAATCCGCCCAGCATCAAGGTCAGTGTCAGGCCCCAATCCATCTCAAAGACCACTCAAACTACGCTCGGCCGTTTCCGGATAGAGCAGACGACGAATAAAGATGATCGTGCAAAGCGCCAGCGACAGCGGCACAAAGGCCAGCATCCACCACTCCGGGATCACGAAAGACGTGCGGATCATCGATCCGCGGGCGGCAGAGGCCAGCACCGCCTGCAGCCCGTACCAGCCCAGCACCCCCGCCGTCACCGCGCCGATGGCGCTGGTCAGGCGGGTCAAAGCATGGGCGGTGCGCTGCGACAGGTTGCTGGTGATCAGATCAACCTTCACATGCCCACCAATCGACAGCACCCAAGGCGCGCCAAGAAAGGTGGCAATCATCAACGCATATTGGATTGCATCCAGCGCGCCATAGACCACCGGCAAGCCGAGATTGCGCAGTACCACGTTGATCGCGATAAACACCGCGATCACCCCGAGGATACCGGCCGAGAAAACGGCCAGCCCCCGGAGTGTCCGGTCAAACAATGTTGAGATCATCGGGCGATCACTTGGTCATGCAGGCGCGCATCTGCTGCGCAAGATCGGCATCGACCTCTTCGACCGCCGCCCAACCGGCATCGCGCGCGGCATTGGTCCAAGCTTNNGCATCGGCGTCGCTGAAGGTGATCGTCTCGATCCCCGCATCCGCCTGTGCGGCGTATTCCGTCGCGTTGCGGTCGGCATTGTCGTTGTTAAGCTCCTCCATCCAAGCCGCGCCCTCTTCGAGTTTGGCGCGTTGTTCGTCGGTCAGGCCATTCCATGTGTCGAGGTTCACCAGCAGGTTCACGTCGACGTTGTAAAAGCTCGGGTCGACCCGGTATTTCGTCTGCTCGTCCCAGCCGAGATCAAGCACACCCTGCGAGGGCCAGCCGTAACCGTCAATCGCCCCACGCTCCAGCGCGCTATAGACTTCGCCCGGCGCGGTGCGCACCAGATTGGCGCCCAGTTGCGTGAACATCGCCTGATAAACCGGCGTGGTGCGGATGGTCAGACCGCTGAGGTCCGGCCCTTCGACCGGCTTGGTCAGATAGAGGTGATAGCCGATCCCGTCGCCGCCATGGCCGAGGTATTTGACGTTCATCTGCTCTTGGTGGATGCGGTCGACCAGTTCATAACAGCCGTTCTCGCGCTGCTCTTGAATAGTGTTTTCCGCCAGATGCAGCGCGTCGCCCGTGGGCAGCAGGTTGGGGTAATAGGCCGTGGTGTTATTGGCGATGTCGACAACGCCAGATTGCACCGCGTTGCCCAATTCAAAGGGCGGCACGGCCTCCGGCCCGCCGACCATATTGATCTGCACGACCCCCTTGCCGTTCTCGTTGATCCATTCGACAAAGGATTCAAACTCGCGGCTAAAGGCGGTGCCAAGGGTAAAGGCCGACACGGCGCGCAGCGTCACTTCGTCGGCGCTGGCGGTGCTGGTGGTGGCAAGGGTGCTGACGGCAAAGAGCGCCGCGCTGAGCGTAGTTGTTGTTTTCATGATCGTCTCCCAGTTGTGATCAAAAGCCCGCGATCTTTGCCCCGGTGCTCTCGCATGCATATGCATAATATGTATCTGCATGTAATTCGTAGCGACAAGATTTCGCTACGTCAATTTAAACTCTCACCCCCTGCCCGCGCCNTCGCACAGGCGGTGCCCTGCGCAGATTGTCGCGGCATTAAGATAGTTTAATGACACCCTAGCCATGAGAACATATATAGAACGCATGGCAAAGCAGACACTCGATCAAAAACTGGCGATTCTCAGCGACGCGGCGAAATACGACGCCTCCTGCGCCTCCTCCGGCTCGACCAAACGCGACTCGCGCGATGGCAAGGGGCTGGGCTCAAACGAAGGCAGCGGCATCTGCCACGCATACGCCCCCGACGGGCGGTGCATCAGTCTGCTCAAGATCCTGATGACCAATTTCTGCATCTACGATTGTAGCTATTGCATCAACCGCGTGTCCTCCAACGTCGACCGGGCGCGGTTCAGCGTGGATGAGGTGGTCAAGCTCACCATCGAATTCTACCGCCGCAACTATATCGAAGGGCTTTTTTTGTCCTCCGGCGTGATCCGCTCACCGGATGCGACGATGTCCGACATGGTGCAGATCGCCCGCAAACTGCGGCACGAAGAGAATTTTCGCGGCTATATCCACCTCAAGACGATCCCCGATGCTTCCCCTGAGTTGATCGAGGAAGCAGGCCGTCTCGCCGACCGACTGTCGATCAATGTCGAACTTCCCACCGACAGCGCGGTGCAGCAATATGCGCCCGAGAAGAAGCCCGAGCAGATCCGCCGGGCCATGGCGAATGTGCGGATGACCAAGGAGGCGAGCAAAGAGAAATCCTTCTCTGGCAAGCGCCCGCCCCGTTTTGCGCCTGCTGGCCAGTCAACGCAGATGATCATCGGCGCGGATGGGTCGAACGACGCCACAGTGCTGGGCCAATCGACCCGGCTTTACTCCAGCTACAAGCTGAAGCGCGTTTACTATTCCGCCTTCTCGCCAATCCCCGACAGTTCCGCCAAACTGCCGCTGATCCGCCCGCCCCTGCAACGCGAACATCGGCTTTATCAGGCCGATTGGCTGCTGCGGTTTTATGATTTCCAGCTGGACGAGATCACCTCCGTCACCCGCGACGGCAATCTCGACCTTGAGGTCGATCCGAAACTCGCATGGGCGCTGGTGCACCGCGAGCACTTCCCGCTCGACGTGAACCGCGCCAGCCGCGAGATGCTGCTGCGGGTGCCGGGTTTTGGCGTCAAAACGGTGGCCCGCATCCTCGCCGCCCGCCGCCACCGGTCCCTGCGCTACGAAGACCTGACCCGCATGGGCGCGTCGATGAAAAAGGCCCGCGCCTTTGTAACGGCAGGCGGCTGGTCGCCCGGCACACTCACCGACAGCGCCGACCTGCGCGCGCGCTTCGCGCCGCCGCCCGAACAGTTGACCCTGTTCTGATGCAGCGTGTCTCCCTGCCCCCGATCGGTACCGCGAAGGCATGGCGCGAGGCGGCGCGCGGCTTTTTGGCCGCCGGTATCCCGCCCGAGCAGATCCTCTGGGGCGACCATGCCGCCGTGCCCGATCTTTTCGGCGGCGAGGCCGCCCCCACCGCCACGGGCCGCGTCGCGGTGCCGCGCAGCTTCGTCTCGATGGCGGAAACGGCCGTCTGGCACAGCGATCCCGAACGTTTCGCGCGGCTCTATGCCTTCCTCTGGCGCGTGAAGGACGCGCCGCATCTGATGTCCGACCGGGGCGATGCCGACCTCGCCGTGCTGCGGGGGATGGAGAAGAACGTCCGCCGCTGCCAGCACAAGATGAAGGCCTTCGTCCGCTTCCGCGAGATCGGCGCGCCCGACGCCCCGCGCCGCAGCTTCGCCGCGTGGTTCGAGCCCACGCATCACACGGTGGAGCCGACGGCGGATTTCTTCGTGCGGCGGTTTTCCGATATGGACTGGCGCATCCTGACGCCCGATGTCTCGGCGATCTTCGAGAACGGCAAACTCACGTTCCAAGAGGGCCACGAAAAACCCGACCTGCCCGAAGACGCGGGCGAGCAGCTTTGGATCACCTACTTCCAGAACATCTTTAACCCCGCCCGCCTGATGGTGAAGGCGATGCAATCCGAGATGCCCAAGAAATACTGGAAGAACATGCCCGAAGCCGCCTTCATCCCACAGATGATCGCCGAGGCCCCGGCCCGCGCCCGTGCCATGGCCGAAGCAGCACCCACCCTGCCGCCGGTGCGGATGGACCGGGTGCAGGCGCAGCTTTCGGCCTTCTCATCCGCTTGGGACGGCCCGATGGAGGACCTGCCCACCGCGATCCGCGCCTGCACCCGCTGCCCGCTGCATTGCCATGCGACCCAAGCCGTGCCGGGCGAAGGGCCAAACCGCGCCGATCTGATGGTGGTCGGTGAACAACCCGGCGATCAGGAGGATCTCGCGGGCCGTCCCTTTGTGGGCCCTGCCGGGCAGATGTGCGACCGCGTGGCGGCAGAGGCCGGCCTCGACCGCGAGGCGGCTTTCGTCACCAATGCCGTCAAACACTTCAAGTTCACCGCCCGCGGCAAACGCCGCATTCACCAGCGTCCTGAGACGCCAGAAATCGACCAATGCCGCTGGTGGATGAACGCCGAGGTGGCGCAGGTGCAGCCCAAGCTGATCCTCGCCATGGGCGCCACAGCGGCGCAAAGCCTGACGGGCAAGGGCACGGGCATCCTGAAACGCCGTGGCACGATCGAGACGGGGCCAGAAGGCATCCCGGTGCTGATCACCCTGCACCCGTCCTATCTGCTGCGCGTGCCGGATCCGGCGCTGCGCGAAGAGGCCACGGCGCAGTTCCGCTCCGATCTGGCGATGGCGGCGCGGATGATGGCAGAGGCGGCTTAATCCTCGGGGTCGATGACCTGGAGCGTGCCGTCCGGCAAGGGGCGTTGCAGGCTGGGCAGCTCGGCCGTTTCAACTGTCAGCCACGCCTGCACCTCATCGGGCGTGGTCAGGATCACCGGCATCGCCTTGGGGTGCACGGCCCCGACCTCGGCATTGGCTTCGGTGGTCAGAAAGCCATAGAGGGTATCAGTGGTCTCGCCGTCCTTCAGTTTGCGCACGCTCGTCCATTCGGTCCAAACGCCCGCAAAAAAGGCCAGCGGACGGTCCTCGCCAAGCGCGAACCAGACCGGGCGCGAGCGCTCTCCGGGGCGGTTCAGCGGTTCGGAAAAGGCGGTGAAGGGCACCACGCAGCGATGCTCGGCCCCCAGCCAGCGCCGCCAATGCGGCGAGGCGATGTTGCGGATGTTGGTCACGCCGCGGTCGGTCTTTTTGCCCTTGAGCGCGAAGACCGGAGAGGGCATCCCCCACCGCATCATCTCCAGCACCGGACCGCCATCGCCGTGGCGCACCACCGGGGCCGGGTAATCGGGGTAGATGCCGGGCATCGGCGGCAGATTACCCGCGCGGTCCTCGATCCCGTCGAACCAGCCGCGGATCGCGTCCTGCCCCTTGGTGAGGGAATAAAGATTGCACATTTTCGTCTCCTGTCGCCGCCCTAGGCCCAGTAGATGCGGTTTTTCCGCGCCCCGGCAAGGGCTTCGCGGCACCGCTCAAATCTTTGACAGAACCGCAGTTCATCGTTTATGAATAGAACAAAATGTGAACATATGGAGTCGTGCATGACAACCGATTCTACATATGGGCAGGTCCTTACCCTGCCGCGGCGGCTGCCGTCGACACTCCCCGAACCGGGGGTTCTGGCTACGCATGCGCCGCTGACGGATGTCTTTCCGGGGGCCTTCGCCACGGCCCCGGCCAGTGCCTTCGTGCTGTCGCTCTTGCCGCGTGGCAAGGGGCCGGTGCTTTGGGTGCAGGACTTTCTGTCGCGGCGCGAGAATGGGGCGCCCTATACGCCCAGCCTGCGCGACTTCGGGCTAGAACAGCCGGTGCTGCTGGTCACGGTCAGCCATCCGCGCGACGTGCTCTGGACGATGGAGGAAGGGGCTGCCTGTGCGGGTCTCTCGGCCGTGATCGGCGAGGTGCACGGCGGACCGGAGGTGCTGGATTTCACCGCCACCAAACGGCTCTCGCTTCGGGCCGAGGCCTCAAACGTGCCGCTCTATCTCATTCGCAGCGGCGATCCCGGCGGCTTGAGTGCGGCGCGGATGCGGTGGCGCATTTCCTCGCTGCCCTCACAGGCCCATCCATACGATGCGCAGGCCCCCGGCGCGGCCCGCTGGGATTTAGAGCTGTTTCGCGCGCGTGGCCATGCGCCGGGACGTTGGGTGGCTGCCCATGACCCCGACAAAAGCCAAAGCCCCCGCGCCGCGGATCGTCTCCGTCTGGTTCCCTATGCTGACGATGGAGCGGTGGCGCCGGGTGATCGCCCAATACCGCAGCGTTCCGGGGGATGAGGTGCCGGTCGTCCTGTCGCGCGACGGAACCCATGGGCCGGTGGTCCATGGGCTGAGCGCTGCCGCCACGATGCGCGGGATCGAGGCGGGCGCGCGGGTGGTCGATGTGCAGGCCATTCACCCCGATCTGCATGTCGAGCCTGCGGATCTGGAGGGCGATGAGGCGCTGATCCAGCGGCTGGTGCATTGGGCGCGGCGCTGGTGCCCTTGGACGGCGCGGGATCAGGACCATGGCCTGCTGCTGGACGTGACCGGCTGCACCCATCTGTTCGGCGGAGAGGCCGCGATGCTGCGCGACATCCGCAGCCGTTTTGCGCTACAGGGGCTGACCGCGCGCTGCGCCATGGCCCCCACACCCGGTGCCGCGCAGGCACTGGCACGCTTCGGCTCCGGCGCGCAGCTCTGCGGGGCCGAGGATGTGAGCGCCGCCCTCGCCCCCCTGCCCGTCGCCGCCCTGCGGCTGGATGCCCAGACCACACGGCTCTTGGACCGGCTTGGCCTCAAGACCATTGGCGCGCTCAGCGATCTGCCCCGCGCCGCGCTGATGCGGCGCTTTGCCAGCCTCAAGCCCGATCGCAACCCGCTGATCCTGCTGGACAAAGCTCTCGGCAAGGCCCCCGACCCGCTGAACGCCCCGCCGGACCACCGCCACTTCATGACCCGCAGTCGCCTGCCTGAGCCGGTGATCGACCCCGCCCCGCATCTGCCCGCGCTGGTCGATGACCTCTGCACCCTTCTGGCCCGCGCCGAGCTTGGCGCGCGGCGGTTGCGCCTGACCATCTACCGCATCGACGGCGATTGGCGCGCGCTTGGGGTCGCCACGGCGCGGGCCAGCCGTGACCCCGCGCATCTGCGCAGGCTGTTCGACGGCAAACTGGAAAACATCGACAGCGGCTTCGGCTTTGACCTGCTGACGCTGGAGGCGCTGACCAGCGAACCGCTGCCGCTGATGCAAGACCACCTCGACGGCAAACGCGACCCTTCGGCGGATGTGGCCGGGCTGCTCGACCGGCTCGCCGCGAAGCTGGGCGCGGACAAGGTCAACTGGCCGCAGTGGCGCGAGACCCATAAGCCCGAACGGGTGGAGCAACGTGTCGACGCCCTGCACGGCACGCCTACAGCCGCACCCGCCTTGCTGCGCGAGCGCCCCCTGCGCCTGCTAACTCCGCCCGAGGAAGTGCGCGTGATCTATGCCGTGCCCGAAGGCCCGCCCTCGCAGTTCAACTGGCGGCGCGTCACCTATAAAACCACGCGCCACACCGGGCCGGAACGCATCGCGCCCGAATGGTGGCGCGACCGCCCCGGCACCCGGCTGCGCGATTACTACAAGGTGGAGGTCGAGGGCGGACAGCGTTTCTGGCTCTACCGCGAGGGGGTGATCTATGACGGTCGCGGGGCCGAGCCGCGCTGGTTTTTGCATGGGCTTTTCGCCTGATGCCCGAGCAAGAAGGACATAAACGCCGAACGCTGGGCGAAGACGGTTTTGCCGCCCCGCCGCGGGCGGAGTACGTGGAGTTTGGGCTGGCCAGTTGCTTTTCCTTCTTGCGCGCGGCCTCCGACGCCGTGGATCTGATCGAGATGGCCTATCACCACGGCTACGACAGCCTCGGCATCGCGGATCACAACACGCTGGCGGGCGTGGTGCGGCTGCATGTGGAGGCGGAAAAGGCCCATATCCGCCCCCTGATCGGCGCGCGTCTGGTGCTGCTCTGTGGCACGGAAATCCTCGCCTACCCGCAAGACCGCGCCACCTATGCGCGGCTTTCCACCCTGCTGTCGGCGGGCAAGATGCAATCGGTGGACGGCGAATGGCAGCAAAAGGGTGAGACCCATCTGACGCTGGAGATGCTGCAGGGGCATGCCGAGGGGCTGCATCTGATCGTGATGCCACCCGAAAACCTTGATGTCTTTGCCGCTGGCCTGCCGCGTCTGGTGAAAGCGCTGCCGGAGATGCACCATATCGGGGCGAGTTTTCTCTATCGCGGAGATGACCGGGCGCGGATCAACCGCTTAGATGCACTGGCCCGCGCCCATGGGCTGAGGATTTTGGCCACCAATGACGTGCTCTATCACGCGCGCCACCGGCGGCCCTTGCAAGACGTGATGGTGGCGATCCGCGAAGGCGTGATCGTGCCGAAAGCGGGCTATCTCTTGGCCGCCAATGCCGAGCGGCACCTGAAATCGCCCGAGGCCATGGCCCGCCTCTTCGCCGACTGGCCCCATGCCATCGCCGAGACGCGCCGGCTGGCGGACAGGATCACCTTTCGCCTCACCGATCTGGCCTACGAATACCCGCATGAGATCGTCCCCGAAGGCCGCAGCCCGATGGAGGAATTGGCGCGGCTGACATGGGAGGGTGCCGCCCGCCGCTACCCGCAAGGCGTGCCCGAGGCGGTGACCAAGACGATCGAGAAGGAATTCGCGCTCATCTCCGCCAAAAAGATCGCCCGCTATTTCCTGACCATCTACGACATCGTGCGCTTTGCCCGCGAGGAAGCTGAGCCGCCGATCCTCTGCCAAGGGCGCGGCTCGGCGGCCAACTCCGCCGTCTGCTTCTGCCTCGGCATCACCTCGGTCGACCCGGCGGTGCACAACCTGCTGTTCGAGCGGTTCCTTTCCGAGGAACGCGATGAGCCGCCCGACATCGACGTGGATTTCGAGCATGAGCGGCGCGAAGAGGTCATCCAATACATGTACGGCAAATACGGCCGCCACCGCGCCGGGCTCTGCGCCACGGTGATCCACTACCGCCCACGCTCGGCCATTCGCGAGGTCGGCAAGGCGATGGGGCTGTCGGAAGACGTGACCTCAAAACTCGCGGGCACGATCTGGGGCAGTTTCGAGGGCCAGATGGACGATGACCGCGCCCGCGAGGCGGGGTTGGACCTCTCCGACCCCTATCTGCGCATGGTGCTGAAACTGGCCTCCCAGATGATCGGCATGCCGCGCCACCTGAGCCAACACGTCGGCGGTTTCATCCTGACCGAGCGCCCCCTGACCGAGATCGTGCCCATCGGCAACGGCGCCATGCCCGAGCGCAGCTTCATCGAGTGGGACAAGGACGACATCGACGCGCTGCAAATCTTCAAGGTCGATATCCTCGCCCTTGGCATGCTCACCTGTATCGCCAAATGCTTTGATCTGATCGAGGCGCATTACGACCGCCCGCTGGAACTGGCCACCGTCCCGGTGGAGGATCACGAGGACGACGCCACCGGGCGGCCGACCTACGACATGCTCTGCCGGGGCGACAGTCTGGGCGTGTTTCAGGTCGAAAGCCGCGCGCAGATGGCGATGCTGCCGAAGCTGCGCCCGCGGGTCTTTTACGATCTGGTGATCGAGGTCGCCATCGTCCGCCCCGGCCCGATCCAAGGCGACATGGTCCACCCCTATCTGCGCCGCCGTCAGGGGATGGAGAGCGTCGTCTATCCCGCCCCCGGCCCGGCATTTCCGCAGGATGAGCTCTTCAGCATCCTCAGCCGGACGCTGGGCGTGCCGATCTTTCAAGAACAGGCGATGAAAATCTCCATCGACGCGGCACAGTTTTCCCCGACCGAGGCCAATGAGCTGCGCAAGGCCATGGCCACCTTCCGCTCGCGCGGGACGATCGAGAAGCTGCAAGACAAGATGGTGGGCCGGATGACCAAACGCGGCTATGACCCGGTCTTTGCGCAGCGCTGTTTTGACCAGATCAAGGGGTTCGGCGAATATGGTTTCCCCGAGAGCCATGCGGCGAGTTTTGCCAAGCTGGTCTATGTCTCAAGTTGGATGAAATGCCACTACCCGGCGGCCTTTGCCTGCGCGCTGCTGAACTCCCAGCCGATGGGATTTTATGCGCCCGCCCAGATTGTGCGCGACGCCCGCGAGCATCAGGTCGAGGTGCGCGCGGTTGATGTGAATTACTCCGACTGGAACTGCACGCTGGAGCCCTGCGGCGACGGTTTTGCCCTGCGGCTGGGGCTGCGCATGGTGGACGGGTTGCAAGAGAAGGCCGCCGCGCGGATCATGGACCGGCGCGAGGCGCCTTACGCGGATGTCGAAGACCTCAAGTCTCGCGCCGGGCTCGATGCCAAGGCGATCCGCCAGCTTGCCGCCGCCGACACGATGCGCAGCATGGGGATCGACCGACGCCAAGCGCTCTGGCAAGCGCAAGGGCTGCGCGACGCGCCCGCCTTGCCGATCTTTGACCATGCGGAGGCCGCGTCTCAGGGGCCGGAGCCGGAGGTCACCTTGCCGGTGATGCCGAAGGCCGAACAGGTCGTGGCCGACTACCAAACGCTGCGCCTGTCGCTGAAGGCGCATCCGATGTCCTTTTACCGCTCCAGCCTCGCCGCGCAGGGGTTTGCTTCGGCCCGCGATTTGGGGCGAATGGGCCACGGGCGGCGGGTCAAGCTCGCCGGGCTGGTGCTGGTGCGGCAAAAGCCGGGCAGCGCCAAGGGGGTCTGTTTCATCACGCTGGAGGATGAATGCGGCGTGGCGAACCTCGTGATCTGGCCCAATATGTTCAAGCTTTACCGCCCCACGATCATGGCCGCGCGGCTGCTGGTGGTCGAAGGGCACGTGCAGACCGACGGGCGGGTGATCCATGTGGTGGCCGACCGGCTTGAGGACCGCTCTGACAGGCTTGCTTCGCTGTCGGATGCACCGATGCCCGGCATCACCACGCGGGGCGATCACCCGACCCATCCGCTGCCCGGTCAGGTGGCGATGCATAGCCATCCGCGCGATGCGCGGGTGATCCCGAAGTCGCGGGATTTTCATTAACGAATCTTCATGTATTTGATGAAGTGTGACTCGCAAATAGTTGATACAGAAAGACAACTCATAAATTAACCATCACCAGTTGACCCTGCCAGCCCGCCTCGCTAGCCTGCCCGCAATCCGTTGGGGTGCCGCAAGGCTGAGAGGTGAAAACCGACCCATCGAACCTGATCCGGGTCGTACCGGCGTAGGGAACGGAACCAAGCATCGGCCCCATGCGGCCCGTCGTTTATCCCGTATCCACACGCCCTTGGCCCATCTAACACATGGGGGCCAAATGGCGTTTCAAGCACTGACGATTGCGGGGTCCGACAGCGGCGGCGGGGCGGGGATTCAGGCCGATCTGAAGACCTTCAGCGCGCTTGGCGTTTACGGGGCCAGCGTGCTCACCGCCGTGACCGCGCAGAACACCCGCGCGGTCACCGGGGTTGAGACGATCTCCCCCAAAATGATCCGGGCACAGATGGCGGCAGTCTTTGATGATCTGGCAATCGGTGCGGTGAAGATCGGCATGTTGGGCGATCCTGAAACGATCACCGCCGTGGCCGAGGGACTGGCGGGCTGCGCCGCGCCTGTGGTACTCGACCCGGTGATGGTGGCGAAATCCGGCGATGCGCTGCTCTCTGCTGAGGCGGTGGCGACCCTGCGTGACCGGATGCTCCCCTTGGCCCATGTACTAACGCCAAACCTGCCCGAGGCCGCACGGCTGCTGGACAGGCCGGAAGCCACCGATGAGGCCGCCATGTTGGAACAGGGCCGCGCCCTGCTCTCTGCCGGTCCCGGCGCAGTGATGATGAAGGGCGGGCATGGTACAGGGGAAACCTGCGTCGATCTGCTGATCACCGCAGATGAAACCCTGCGCCTTTCCGCGCCCCGCCAGCACACCGCCAACACCCACGGCACCGGCTGCACCCTTTCTGCCGCCATCGCCGCGGGGCTGGCGCGGGGGCAGACACTGCAAGACGCCGTACAGGTGGCCCACGCCTATCTGCAACGCGCCATTACTGCTGCCGACACCCTCAACATCGGCAGCGGCCTCGGTCCGGTCCACCACTTCCACGCGGTTTGGTCCCATGAGTGACGTCACCATCATCGGCGCAGGCGTTGCGGGGCTTTGGGCCGCGCGGGCCTGTCTGGCGCAGGGGCTGCGGCCCCGGTTGGTCGACCGCAAAGGCACGCCCGGGCCGCATGGCTGTTCATGGTGGGCGGGCGGGATGCTCGCGCCCTTTTGCGAAGGCGCGCTGAGCGAGCCTGCGGTGGTGACCAACGGGCGGCGTGCCGCGGCGCTCTGGTCTGAGATCACCGAGGTCACCCACAGGGGCACGCTGGTCCTCGCCCCGGAACGGGACCGCGCTGAGATCCAGCGGTTTGCCGACCGGACCAAAAGCCACAGCACTTGCGATGCCGAGGCCATCGCGGCCCTAGAACCGGACCTCGCAGGGCGTCATCGGCGCGGGCTGTTCTTTGCCGAAGAAGCGCATCTGAACCCGCGCCAAGCGCTGCATGATCTGTCCCAAACGCTCGCCGCCCAAGGGGTGAAGGTCGAGACCACGCCCCTCACCCCTTCGGAGGTCACAGGCCCGGTGATCGACTGCCGTGGCATGGCCGCCAGCGCCGACCTACCCGGTCTGCGGGCGGTGCGCGGTGAGATGATCTTGCTGCGCGCGCCTGAGATCACCCTCACCCGCCCGATCCGCCTGCTGCACCCGCGCCACCCGCTTTACGTCGTGCCGCGCGGGAACGGAATTTACATGCTGGGCGCGACCCAGATCGAAAGCGCCAGTCGCGCCCAAATGACCGCGCGCTCGGCGCTGGAACTGCTCTCGGCGGCCTATGCGCTCGANCCGCGCTTTGCCGAAGNCGAGATCATTGAGATGGGCGCCGACCTGCGCCCCGCCTTTGCCGACAACCTTCCCGGCATCGTGCAACGCGGCGCNNNGCTGNANCTTAACGGATTGTTTCGGCACGGNTTNNTNATGGCACCGGCCTTGGCAGAACAGGCCGCAGCCTTTCTTGCAACAGCGACAACGGGGGATTTATTTCGTGAAAATTGAAGTGAACGGCGAAGCGCGTGAGGTCACNGCCACGCAGCTTAACGCGGNCTTGGTGGAGCTTGGCTGGGGCGAAGCCAAGGTCGCCACCGCACTCAACGGCAATTTCGTCCCCGCAGGCGCGCGGGGCGCGACGACGCTCAGTGACGGCGACCAGCTCGAAGTGCTCAGCGCCATGCAGGGGGGCTGAGCGATGCGCGATTTCTACGGCACCACCCTGCCCCTGCCGCTGATGCTGGGCACCGCGCGCTACCCCTCGCCCGCGGTGATGGAGGCCGCCTTTCGCCAAAGTGCCGCCCCGGTCGCAACCGTTTCGCTGCGCCGCGAACAGGGCGCGGGTCAGGCGTTTTGGGATATGGTGCGCGGGCTCGGCGTGCATCTGCTGCCCAACACTGCCGGTTGCCATTCGGCGCGGGAGGCGATCACCACGGCACAGATGGCACGGGAGTATTTCGGGACCAATTGGATCAAGCTGGAAGTTATCGGCCATGCCGACACCCTGCAGCCTGACCCCTTCGGCTTGGTTGAGGCCGCCGAGGCGCTTTGCGCCGATGGGTTCGAGGTCTTTCCCTACACCACCGAAGATCAGGTGTTGGCCGGGCGGCTTGTCGATGCGGGTTGCCGGGTGTTGATGCCTTGGGGCGCGCCGATTGGGTCAGGGCTGGGGCTGAACAACCTGCACGGGCTGCGCAGCCTGCGGGCGGCATTTCCGGAGGTGGCCATGGTGATCGACGCGGGCCTCGGCCTGCCCAGCCATGCCGCGCAGGCGCTTGAGATGGGGTTCGACGCGGTGCTCCTCAACACCGCCGTCGCCGAAGCCCGCGACCCCGCTGCCATGGCCGAGGCCTTTGCGCTGGCCTGCCGCGCGGGGGCGCTTGCCGCCGCCTCCGGCCCCATGGGCCAGCGCGATATGGCGGTGCCCTCCACCCCCGTCATCGGAAAGGCTTGGCTATGACCCTGCCGCGTTTTTATCCCGTTTTTGACAGTGCTGCATGGGTTGCGCGGGCGGTGCCCTTGGGCGTCAAGCTGGTGCAGTTGCGCGTCAAAGACGCGCCCCATGACCTGCTGCGCGATGAGATCACCACCGCGCTCGACCTCTGCCGCCAGCACGGCGCGCTGCTGGTGGTGAATGACCACTGGCAACTGGCGATCGAACTGGGGGCCGAGTGGCTGCATCTGGGCCAAGAGGATCTGGACACAGCCGACATCCCCGCGATCCGCCGCGCGGGGCTGAAACTGGGCCTCTCCACCCATGACCACGCCGAACTTGACCGCGCGCTGGCCCTCGCCCCCGACTACATCGCCCTTGGTCCGGTCTATCCGACCATTCTGAAAAAGATGAAATGGACCGAACAGGGCCTCGACCGGCTGACCGAATGGAAGGCGCGGATCGGGGATATCCCGCTTTGCGCCATCGGCGGGATGAGCGTCGCCCGCGCGCCGGGGGCCTTTGCCGCCGGGGCCGATACAGTGGCGGCGGTCACGGATATCACGCTGAATGCCGACCCCGAAGCGCGGATGCGCGAATGGCTCAAGGTAACGGCATGAGCCGCTACGCCCGGCAGACCATTCTGCCGCAGGTCGGTGCTGAGGGGCAGGAACGGCTTACCGCCGCGCATGTGCTCGTCGTCGGCGCCGGAGCGCTGGCGGTGCCGGTGCTGCAATATCTCGTCGGGGCCGGNGTTGGGCAGATCACATTGGTCGATGGCGATGTGGTGGTGATGAGTAACCTGCACCGCCAACCTCTCTACCAAATGAGCGATATCGGCAGGCCCAAGGTCATCGCCGCGGCAGAGGCGATGGCGGCGCTGAACCCGGAGGTGACGCTCACCCCGCGTGCCGAATGGCTTACCCCCGCCAACGCCCCCGGATTACTGGCGGAGTGCGATATTGCCCTCGACTGCGCGGACACTTTCGCCGCCAGCCTAACGCTTTCGGATCTGTCTTTGGCGCAAGGCAAGCCACTGATCTCGGCTTCGGCGCTTGGGCTGTCGGGCTATGTTGGCGGCTTTTGCGGGCCTGCCCCCTCTCTCCGCGCGGTTTTCCCTGATTTGCCGCAGACGGCGGCCACCTGTGCCACGGCGGGCGTCTTGGGCCCCGTGGTGGGGGTGATCGGCGCGGCGCAGGCGCAGATGGCGCTCTCGGTGCTGCTGGGGCTGTCGCCTTCTCCGCTCGGGCAGTTAATGATTTGGGACGCTGTACAATGGCGGATGTCGGGCTTTCGCTTTGATGGCGCACCCGAACCTGCGTCGTCCGAAAATTTCATCGCCGAAAGCCAGATCGCCCCGCGCGATATGGTCATTGACCTGCGCGCCGAAGCGCCCGCGCCCTTCTCAGCCCAAGCGCGCCATGTCCCCCCCGAGGCGCTGCCGGACCTGCCGTTGCCCCCCCACATCCCGCGCATCGTGCTCGCCTGCCGCACCGGCCTGCGCGCGCATCACGCGGCCAACACCCTCCGCGGACGCTGGCCGGGAGAAATCGCCCTGCTGGCCCTGCCCGGTGCCTGACCCTTTCTTGAACAAAACCACAAAATGGAGCCCTTCGTGAAACACATCCTTACTCCCCTCGCCCTGACATTGATCGCCGCCCCGGCCTTGGCCCAAGACAAGATGACAGTCATGCTGGATTGGTTCATCAACCCCGACCACGGGCCGATCATTCTGGCCGAGGAAAAGGGCTATTTCACCGAAGCGGGGCTGGAGGTTGAACTGATCTCTCCCGCTGACCCGAACGATCCGCCGCGCATGGTGGCGGCAGGCCGGGTCGATCTGGCGGTCTCCTACCAGCCGGAACTGCATCTCGCCCAGCGCGAGGGGTTGGACCTGCGCCGCGTGGGCACCTTGGTCGAGACCCCGCTGACCTGCCTCGTGGTGCGCGCCGACGGGCCGGTCAAAGAGATGGCCGACCTCAAGGGCCGGAAAGTGGGTTTCGCCGTGGCAGGCGTGCAAGAGATGCTGTTGGACGCGATGCTGAACCACCATGGCGTGGCCCCCTCTGAGGTTGAACAGATCAACATTGGCTGGTCGATCTCGCCCGCGCTCATGTCGGGTCAGGTCGACGGCGTGATTGGCGCGTTCCGCAATTTCGAGTTGAACCAGATGCAGATCGAAGGCCATGAGGGCCGTTGCTTTTATCCCGAGGCCGAAGGCGTGCCCGCCTATGACGAGTTGATCTATGTCGCCCATGCCGAGGATATGGACCGCGAGATGATCGCGCGCTTCCTGCGTGCCACCGAACGTGCCGCGGCCGATATCGTCAACGATCCGGCTGCCAGCGGCGAGACCTTTTTTGCCTCCGATGCCGAGTTGCGCAACGAGCTGAACACCCGCGCATGGGAAGACACATGGCCGCGTTTCGCCACCCGCCCCGCCGCCGTGGATCATGGGCGCTACGACCGGTTCGAGGCTTTCATGCAGGAAAGCGGTGTGGTCGAGACCGTGATCCCCGCCGCTGATCTGGTGGTCGATGTCACCGCGCAGGCCAAGCCATGACGGCACCCGACTACGGCGATGCCTTTGCCGCATGGCGCAGCGGCGCNGGAGAGGCGTGGCGGGACTACATCCGCCATGCCTTTGTCGAAGAGCTGCGCGCGGGGACGCTGCCACAGGCCAGCTATCTGCACTATCTACGGCAGGACTATGTGTTTCTGATCCATTTCGCCCGCGCATGGGCGCTGGCCGCAGCCAAGGCGGAAACGCTGGATGAGATGGCCGCAGCCAGTGCTACGGTTCATGCGCTTGTTCATGTAGAGATGCCACTGCATGTGGAAACCTGCGCGCGCCAAGGCATCGACCGCGCCACGCTTGAAGCCACGGCAGAGGCACCGGGCAACCTCGCCTATACACGCTATGTTTTAGAGGCGGGCTATTCCGGTGATTTCCTTGATCTGATGGCCGCACTTGCGCCCTGTATGTTGGGCTATGGTGAGATTGGGCTGAGCCTTCGGGGCAATGATGGCCCCTATGCCGATTGGTGCGCCGTCTATGGCGGTGAAGATTACCAAGCGCTTTGCCGGGATGTTGGTGCTTTGATCGACGGCGCATTGCGGCGGCGTCTGAGCGCGGAATGGAAAACACTGCCGCGCGCCAAAACCCTGCAAGAGCGTTTCAATACCGCGACCCGGCTTGAGGTTGGTTTCTGGGGCATGGCGCTTGCGCCCGCCGCACCATGACGGCGCCTGCGATTCATCTGTCGGGTGCGCTGCAGGGGGCCGCTGCCCCCTTGATCGACAGGTTCGATATCACCTTCAGGGCCGGGCAATGGAACGTGCTGCTCGGCCCCTCCGGCGTTGGGAAAACGTCGCTGTTGCGCCTTCTGGCGGGCCTGCCCTCTGCCGCCCGTCTAAACGGGCGCATCGCAGCCGATGACGATCGGCCCCTCGCGCCCCGCGTCGCGATGATGGCGCAGGATGATCAGTTGCTGCCATGGGCGAGCGCCATGGAAAATGTCACCATCCCCGCCCGCCTGCGTGGAGAGCGCGCGGTTCCTGACCGCGCCACTGCGCTTTTGGCCGAAGTGGGTCTCGCCGCCGAAGGGGGCCGCAAACCCGCCGAGCTTTCCGCCGGTCAGCGCCAGCGCGTCGCCCTTGCGCGTACCCTCTACGAAGATCGCCCCGTTGTCCTGCTGGATGAACCCTTCTCTGCCCTCGACGTGGTGACCCGCCTTAAAATGCAAGACTTGGCGGCGCGGCTGCTTTGCGGGCGGACTGTCGTGCTGATTACCCATGACCCTGCCGAAGCCCTACGGCTGGCCGATCATGCGTGGGTCGTGAGCCGCCAAGGGATCACCCCCTGCAGCCTGCCCGAAGCGCGTCCACCGCGCGAGATCGACGCGCCTGAAACCCTCGCAGCCCAAGCCGATCTCCTCCGCCGGATGGGGCTGGCCGCACCCGCGCAGGTCGCCTGATGGCGCATGTGGGGCATAGACTATGGCGCGGCGCGGTATGCTTTGCGCTTGCTCTGGCGATCTGGCAGCTTGTGGTCACCCTCAGCGGGGTGCCGCGCTTCATCCTGCCGGGACCATGGCTTGTCGTGCAGGCGCTGGGCGTGAATGCCGCGCTGCTGTGGCAGAATGCGCTGTGGTCGGCGGGCAATCTGGCACTTGGGTTGGGCGTGGGGATTTTTTTGGGGATTGAGACGGCGATGCTGCTGACCCTTTCGCGCCGCGCGCGCTGGTTGCTGCGCCCGATGCTGGTGGTGGCCCAAGCCGTGCCTGTCTTCGCCCTCGCCCCGGTCATCACCCTCTGGCTTGGCTACGGCATGACGTCCAAAATCGTCACCATCGCGCTTGTCACCTATTTCCCCATCGCCTCTGCTCTCTTCGACCGGCTGATGGCGCTGCCTGCGGGCCTGAGCGATCTATCGCGTCTCTCCGGCGCCAACCGTTGGCGCGAAACGCTGCTGCTGCGCCTGCCCCATGCGGTGCCCGGCCTGATCTCGGGCCTGCGCCTCGCGGTGGTGTACGGCCCCCTCGCCGTGCTGATCGGCGAATGGGTCGGATCCTCCCGCGGCTTGGGGCATCTGATGCTCATGGCCAATGGCCGCGGCCAAACTGCTCTGATGTTCGCGGCGTTGATCGTGCTGGCGGCGCTGTCCTTGCTGCTGTGGACCGCGGTCGAAGCGCTCGCCCGCTGGGCGGCACGACGGTACTATCTGTAAGGGGCCGCGCGATGAATGTGGTGGCGGAGGAGGTGGGATTCGAACCCACGGTACGCTCTCACGCACGCCGGTTTTCAAGACCGGTGCATTCGACCACTCTGCCACTCCTCCGCAGCACGCTCCTCCTAGTGCGCCCTGATTGATTCGGCAAATGCACATTTTCGCGGCCAGACCCCTGCTGCCCCTTGGGGAAATTCGCCGATCTGCCCTGCGCGGCCTTTTCAAGGGCCGCTCGGTCGGGTTACTCTGCGCCAAAGCCCCTTTCAGGGGGGCGAAGGGCGTGCCGATCCAACGGCGCGACATTCTCGCGGGACATGGGTCGCGGCGCGCGACGACAGCAGGCAAGGACATCGAAGGCATGAGCAGGGACAATCAACCGTTGCGCATCAAGAAAAGCCGCGCAGCGGGCTTGGGCGTGGGCATTCTGGCGCTTGGTTTGCTGGCTGGCTGTGAAGGCGGCGATTTCAAACTTCCCTTCGGCGCGAATGAGGGTGCCAGCGCCCCGCGCAGCACCTCGACCAAACTGGTCGAGCGCGATGTCGAAGCGCCTGAAGTGTTCTCGGCCACGGATGAGGGTCTGTGGGACGGTCGCCCCTCGCTTGGCGGTGTCTGGGTCGCGCACCCGGACGTAACCGAACCTGAGCGCGTAATCGTGCGCAATGAGGCCAACGGCAAATTCGTGATCGGCGCGCTGTTCCGCCGTGAGCGGGAACTGCCCGGCCCGAAATTGCAGATTTCCTCGGACGCTGCCGCAGCACTTGGCATTCTGGCGGGCGCCCCGGCCCCGCTGAACGTGACCGCTTTGCGCCGCGAGGAAAGCGCCGCCTCTGAGGAAAGCTTTGAGGCGGAAAACACCGGCGATGCTGCGGGCACGCTTGCCGCCCCTGCCCCCGTGACGGCCACGGCGTTGGAGCCTGCCGCGACGGCGTCGGCCAGCACAGCGGCCAATTCTGCGGCCACCGCCACAGCCAGCACCACCCCGGCGGCCAAACCGCCAGTCCCTGCGGCCCCGAAACCGGCGCGAACGGCGAGCGGTGCCAAACTGTCCAAACCCTTCGTGCAACTGGGCATCTTCAGCGTTGAGGCCAATGCCACCCGCACCGCCAAACAGATGCGCGGCGCCGGCATGGTGCCCACCGTCAAGCAAAGCGCGATCAACAACAAACCCTTCTGGCGCGTGGTGATCGGCCCCGCCACCAGCCAATCCGAACTCGACGCCCTTCTCAAGAAGGTCAAAGCTGAGGGCTTTACCGACGCCTACGCCGTGTCGAACTGACAAACCGGAGGAAATGCTTCCTATGATCCGCCTTTTTGCTGCCGCCGTGGCGCTGGTGCTGACGTTCCAGCCTGCCGCCGCCTTCGATACCCGCGCCACCGCCGCCTATGTGCTGGACCAGACCACCGGCACCGTACTGCTGGCCAAAAACGCGGATGAGCCGCTGCCGCCAGCGTCGATGTCCAAGCTGATGACGCTCTACATGGCCTTTGAGGCCGTGGAACGCGGCAAGCAGAACGGCGGGCTCGACCTTGTCGAAAAACTGCCCGTGTCCGAACATGCCATGTCCTATGGCGGCTCGACCATGTTTCTCGACACCACCGACCGCGTCTCTGTCGAAGACCTGATCCGAGGCATCATCGTGCTCTCGGGCAACGACGCCTCTGCCGTGATCGCCGAGGCGCTGAGCCCAGATGGCACGGAATACGGCTTTGCCCGGCTGATGACACAGCGCGCGCAGCAGATGGGGATGACCAACTCGACCTTCGCCAACTCCAACGGTTGGCCGCAGGCGGGGCATCTGATGTCGGTGCGTGACCTCGGTCTGCTGGCGAACCGGATCATCTCGGACTACCCGCAGTTCTACCCGCTCTTTGCCGAGCGCGAGTTCGCCTTCGATGGCCGCGCGCCACAGAACAAGAGCAACCGCAACCCTCTGCTGGGTCTCGGCATCGGCGCTGATGGGCTGAAGACCGGGCACACCAATGAAGCGGGCTATGGTCTTGTTGGCTCTGCCAAACAGGGGGACCGCCGGGTGATCTTTGTGCTGTCGGGCCTCGACAGCGCCGCTGCCCGCGCGCAGGAGGCTGAATCGGTGGTCAATTGGGCCTTCCGTCAGTTCACACAGCGCGATCTGGGCGCGGCGGGCAGCCGTATCGCCGAGGCGCCTGTGGCCCTTGGCACGACCCAATCGGTCGGGCTGGAACTGAAGGACGATCTGTCGATGCTCGTGCCCGTCACCGGCGGGGATGAGATCGAAGCCGAGGTAATCTACACCGGCCCGTTCCAAGCGCCGATCAGCAAGGGCGACGAATTGGGCGAACTGGTGGTCGACCGGGGCGAATTGCCCGCCATGCGTGTGCCGCTGGTGGCCTCCGCCTCCATCGCGCCGGGGGGGTTCATGGTTAAAATGACCGCCGCCGCGCTGCATCTGATGAACCGCCTTAACGCGGGGCCGCAGGCCGACCCCGAAGTGGACGTGGAAGCGGAAGCTTCGTGACCAGCGCAGAGAAGGCCCGCGCGCCGGGCCTCTTCGTGACGTTCGAAGGCATCGACGGGTCCGGCAAATCCACCCAAGCGCGGCTTTTGGCAGACCATCTGACAGCGCAGGGCCGTGATGTGGTGCTGACCCGCGAACCGGGCGGCAGCCCGGGGGCCGAGGAAATCCGCGCGCTGGTGTTGCAAGGCGATCCCGACCGCTGGTCGGCTCAGACCGAAATCCTGCTTTTCACCGCCGCCCGCCGCGACCATCTGGAGCGGACCATTCGCCCCGCCCTGGAGGCAGGAAAGATCGTCATCTGCGACCGTTTTGCTGACAGCACGCGGATGTATCAGGGCCTGTCGCGCGGTGATCTGCGGCAGATGGTGGACGATCTGCATGCGCTGATGATCGGCGTAGAGCCTGACCTGACCCTGTTGATCGACATGGACCCGGCCAATGGGCTGGAGCGTGCCCTCTCGCGCCAGACGGCGGAGGAGCGGTTTGAGGATTTCGGCGTGGAACTCCAAGCGAAGATGCGGGCCGGTTTTCTAAGCCTTGCCGAAGAATTCAGCGACCGTTTCCAAGTGATCGACGGGGGCCGCGATATTGACAGCGTTGCGCGTGATGTGACCACGACCGTGACCGCCCATTTGGGGTGATCGCCCTGCCCGCTTCCCTCTGCGGCGAAACATGCTAGACCGAGACCATGACAGACGACGCCCCCCAGCCAGACCGTGTGGAAGGTGCCCGCCACCCGCGCGACACGCCGAACCTGATCGGCCAAAGCGCAGCCGAGGCTGCCTTTCTCGACGCCTTTAACAGCGGAAAGTTGCACCACGCTTGGATGCTGACCGGCCCGCGCGGTGTGGGCAAAGCGACGCTGGCATGGCGCATCGCGCGGTTCCTTTTGGCCACGCCCGACCCCGATGGCGGCATGTTCGATCTGCCCCCGACTGACACGCTTGAGATCGACCCCGAGCATCCTGTCGCCCGCCGCGTGGCCGCCGGGGCCGAAGCGGGGCTGAAATCCGTCACCCGCACGCTGAACCCCGACACAAAGAAAATGCGCAAGCAGATCGTCGTCGATGACATCCGCGCTTTGAACGGCTTCTTCCAGATGTCCGCCGCCGACGGGGGCCGCCGCGTGGTCATCATCGACGACGCGGATGAGATGAACCCCAACGCCGCCAATGCCTTGCTCAAGATGCTGGAAGAACCGCCAGAGCGGGCGATCCTGCTGCTGCTGAGCCATCAACCCTCCAGCCTGTTGCCCACCATCCGCTCACGCTGCCGGACGCTGCGGCTTGGCACGCTTGACGCGGACCAGATGGCCGAGGCGTTGGCCGGCTCGGGGGTGGAGGTCGAGGGCGACCCCGGAGCGCTGGCCGAGCTTTCCGGTGGGTCGGTCGGCGGCGCGCTGCGCCTGTCGCTGATGGGCGGGGTCAAAACCTATGCCGATCTTGTGGGGCTGATCTCTTCGCTGCCGCAACTCGACCGGGGCCGCGCCATCAAGCTGGCCGAAGCCGCAGCACAGCGCGGGGCCGAAGCCAAGCTCGACCTGCTTTTTACCCTGCTCGACCTGCTGTTGGTCCGTCTGGCACGTACCGGGGCCACTGGTGCGCCGCCTGCGCGAGCCGCCTGCCCCGATGAGATCGCCGTGCTGCAACGTCTCTCGCCCAGTCCCGCACAGGGCCGCGCTTGGGCCGATGCCGCGCAACAGATATCCGACCGCGCCCGCCACGGGCTGGCGGTGAACCTTGACCCTGCCGCGCTGGTCCTAGATACCCTGCGGCAGATAGGCCAGACGGCGCCGCGATAGCCGAAAGGACAGCATGACCGACACGCCCCACATCACCGACAGCCATTGCCACCTCGATTTCGAGAGCCTTGCCGCCGACCTGCCCGGCGTCATCGCCCGCGCAGGTGAAGCTGGCGTCACACGGATGGTTACCATCTGCACCCGGCTGAAGAACGAGCCGAGCGTGCGGGCAATTGCCGAAGCGCATGATCCGGTGTTCTACGCCGCGGGCACCCACCCGATGTCCGCCGCCGAAGAGCCGCTCGCCTCGGTCGATGAGTTGCTCGCCCTGACCCGCCACCCCAAGATGGTCGGCATCGGTGAGACCGGCCTTGATTACCACTACACCGCCGAGAGTGCGGAGGTGCAAAAGACCTCCCTCCGCATCCATATCGCGGCCGCGCGGGAAAGTGGCCTGCCGTTGATCATCCACGCCCGCGATGCGGATGACGACATGGCCCGCATCCTGCGCGAGGAACATGCGCAAGGTGCCTATTGCTGTGTCATGCATTGCTTCTCCTCCTCCGCTGAACTGGCGCGTGCTGCGCTTGATCTGGGGTTCTACCTGTCGATGTCCGGCATCACCGCCTTCCCCAAATCGCAGGAGCTGCGCGATATTTTCGCCGCCGCCCCGCTCGACCGTATCCTTGTGGAAACCGACGCGCCCTACCTCGCGCCGCCCCCGCATCGGGGCAAGCCAAATGAGCCTGCCTTCACCGCCCATACCGCCCGGCGCGCGGCTGAGACCTTCGGCCTCGACTACGCCGATTTCGCGGCCCGCACGCAGGCGAATTTCGAGCGTCTCTTTACGAAAGCCGCCGCTTGGGAGCCCGCGCGCTGATGGCTGACCTGCGGGTGACCATATTGGGCTGCGGCTCTTCCGGGGGCGTGCCGCGGATCGGCGGCCACTGGGGGGACTGCGACCCGAATGAACCCAAGAATGCCCGCCGCCGCTGCTCGATCCTTGTGGAGCGGGTGACGGATGCGGGCACAACCACCGTTCTGATCGACACCTCCCCCGACATGCGCAGCCAACTTCTCGACGCGGGCGTCGGGCGGCTTGATGCGGTGATCTACACCCACGCCCATGCGGACCACGTGCACGGCCTGGATGACCTGCGCATGGTGGTGATGAACATGCGCGCGCGGCTGCCGGTCTGGGCCGATGCGCCCACGCGGGACGCGCTGATTGAGCGCTTTGGCTATGCCTTCGTGCAGCCCGAATGGTCGAGCTATCCGCCCATTCTCGACATGCATGATATCACCGGCGAAGTCCGCATCGACGGCCCCGGCGGCACGCTCGAATTCGCGCCCTTTACCGTGACCCACGGCAATATCGACGCGCTTGGCTTTCGCTTTGACGATATCGTCTATTTGCCCGATGTCTCGGCCATTCCCGAGGACTGCTGGCCGATGATGGATAACCTGCGCTGCTGGATCGTCGATGCGCTGCGCCGTGACCCGCATCCGACCCATAGCCATTTGGCACAGACGTTGGAGTGGGTCGCCCGCGTGGCCCCACAAACCGCCGTTCTGACCAATATGCATAACGATCTTGATTACCGCACCGTCGCCGCAGAAACGCCGGATCATATTCAACCGGCCTATGACGGGCTGACCCTTCATTTCCCGCTTCCCCATTCAAATTAGGCAACGCCGGGCGCGGGCCTAAGGGTCGGCGCCCCGCCGCGCCCCCAAAAGGCCCCTTTTAAGTGCAAACTCTTTTAGACGTTATTCTGCCGGTCTTTCTGGTCATCGGCTTTGGTTACGTGGCGGTCTGGCGCGGGCTGTTCCCCGTCTCTGGCATCGACGGGGTGATGAAATTCACCCAGAATTTCGCCATCCCCTGCCTGTTGTTCCAAGCCATTGCCCGCATTGACCTTTCCAGCAGCTATGATCCGCGTCTTCTGAGCAGTTTCTACGGCGGTGCGGCGCTGTGCTTTGCACTTGGCATCCTCGGCGCGCGGGTGCTCTTCCGCCGCGATTGGGAGGACAGTGTGGCGATCGGGTTTTGTTGCCTGTTTTCGAACTCGATCCTCTTGGGCCTGCCGATCACCGAACGCGCCTATGGGCCCGAGGCGCTGGCCGGGAACTATGCGATCCTGTCGTTCCACGCGCCCTTTTGCTATGGTTTGGGCATCACGGTGATGGAATTCGTGCGCAACCGCGGGCAATCGGGCCTGTCGTTGCTGCGCAATGTCAGCCGCGCGATGTTCCGCAACGCGCTGGTGATTGCGATTCTTGGTGGATTTGCCGTCAACCTCAGCGGCTTGCCGATCCCCGGTGTGGTGGATGACGCGCTGTCGCTCATCGTCCGCGCCGCCCTGCCCGCGGCGCTGTTCGCGCTTGGCGGGGTGCTGCTGCAATACAAGCCCGAAGGCGACATGAAAGCGATCCTCATGGTCTGCGCCATCGCCCTGTTGGTGCATCCCGCGCTGGTCTGGAGCTTTGGCACCATGTTTGACCTGCCGGAGGCCGGTTTCCGGTCCGGCGTGCTGACGGCGGCCATGGCACCGGGGTTCAACGCCTATATTTTCGCCAATATGTACGGCCGCGCGCGCCGTGTCGCGGCAAGCTCGGTGCTGATCGCGACGGGCAGTTCGATCTTGACGGTATGGCTTTGGTTGACGGTTCTGGGCTGAACGAAAGCGTCCGCGAAAAGCCTTCAATATCCGTCATTTAGGAGGGGAGGTGGTGCGGGTGAAGGGACTCGAACCTTTATAAGGGGTATAAATCCTACTGATTGATTGATCAAGGGCTTAGACCTCTTAAAAATAGGACCGAGTACCCCTCATTCTAAATTAGTAGATCAACGAGAAAACTACTTATGCAACTACTTATTAGGTGCCTAGCCCGAATTAGTAGGTTCTACCTACCTTAGTGATGGTGTGACAGTGCAAAATCAGGTGGTGCCGATTTCCGCCACCTAACCGTTGAACCCACCTTCTCGCAACCCGACGATGTCTCGAGCCTCAGAACTCCCACAGTGGCAGTAAAAGCTACCAATTGATTGATCCAGCCGCAGTAAATCTAGCAAATATTAATGATTTCGCCCTTACGTTTAATCATTAGGTCGGCATATTTTCCCCTTCCCAAACTACTGATACGGCACAATCTCATCTAAGAGTAGAGCAGTATAATTCAGTGTTAACATCGACCGTAGGACACCACTTGCGGAAGAACAGGGCAATAGCTTCAGACAAAGCCGTTTATTTCCCCCGCGTTTTATTGCGCCAATAGGCTTGATGATCTGATTTCTTGAAGGTCGTATGCAGAAGTATTAATGTGTGTAAGATTGCAATAGCGAAGCACTGACTTACATTTCGTACCATCTCGCCTATTATCGTAAACTTGTTTGATCAAAGGAACGCGTTGAAGTCGTTTGGTACTGCCTCCAAGCGCACCTTCGAAGGAGGGCAATTGCCTCCGCTTGCATCCTCACGATAAATGTAACGGGCCTGCTCATTGTTTAAAAGATAGAAGGTTGGTGATATCGTCCTGAGATCGATTTCAACGAACAAGAAATAATCGGCATCGCCCTTGGTGCCCATGTTGACTGGCCACCGAGTTATTTCAGTGGGTCTCGCAAAAAATTGGCGCGTCTTAACCTCGATAGAGGTCGGATGCCCATTCAAAATGGCTATGAGATCATGTCCGGGGGCGCCTTCAGGGCTTGAATAAGCTGCTAATCCAAGTGAATTCAGTTTGGCAAGTGCCAAAATTTCACCGAGATTGCCCGACTGTTGGTTCGAAAGTTTCGGCACAAAAGTTCCAGTTCAATATAGGTGAGATTTTGGCCAACGAATTTCGCGCACGTGAACGATGATGCATAGCTTTCCTACGCAACCGATAGCCTATTAGAGTCGGTTTAGTGGTGCAACACCCACTGTAATGTCCGAAAGACGCCCATGCGAGCGTAGCGACTGAAATGAAATCATCTGCCGCCTGCTGAAATATTGGCGCCGCGTCGCGTCCTGCAAAGTGCAAAGTCCGTGGCGTGCCCGTCAGATGGTCCGGCTTAATGGTCGGCATTTGATCTATCGCGACAATGGCTTTGTATCGTTGGCGGTCAATGGCCCAAGGTGCTGTGTGCGCCTGAATGCATTGTAGTGGCGACGCTACAGTTCGATCAGAACATGCCTCGCGCATCGCCCCACCTCTTGCCGACACTGCATTGCAAAAGGCGAATCGTATTCTGGAAAGGGGATTGTCGGGCCCCTTTTTCTTCAACAGCCTCATAGAGGTTGATGAGTTGCCCCTATAAAATGGCCCGAGGATCGCTTCATTTCGAGAGCACCCTGCACGTTCGAGGCTCGGCATAATTTCGAACCTCTACCCACAAACGCAAAACCATGCTAGAATTGAAACTCCTTGCCATCGAACAGGAAGGAATATCCAGCATGCCTCAATCTAGAATTCTCGCGCTCTTTTCGATGATTGCACTGCTACCCTCAATGGCGTTCGCATTTTGCGGTAATAGAATCGGAGAATCTTACGGGCCCACCGAAAGATATCTTCCGGCCGAGGTGCCCGATGGATGCACTTTCTTGTATAGACGAGCCTTTGACGCAAACGTTTCTCAGAACCATGTACAGTACTCTGCAATTCGGCCCCGAGATTTCGTCTGTTTCGGAGACCGGGTTCATATCGATAAGCCGATACTCACAAATGGCGGCGATGTGCTAATTTTCGCGAGAGAGCTCAATATCACAGCGCAAATCGATACACGAATATATTCTAATCTTCTCTTGTTTAACGCGATGCAAGCCGGTGGTGGCTCGATAAGAGGCCCTAAAGATATCCATCCTTTAGTTAAGCATAAGGGATTCTGTGACCTTGCGGTGGAACAGATAAAGCTAAACCAATCGTATCGCTCTTACTATATAACAAGCCCGGTCAGCGGTCTTCCCTTTGGGGCAAACTATCTTACACCAAGAATGCCCGACGGTCTTGTGCCCGCAAGTCCCACCTCCAGCATTTCGCTAGACGCCTTGCTGCCTAACGATGGCACCGATGCGCCTACAGCAAGTAGTGACGGCCAAGTTCTATCAGAAATTTTGAAGTCTGGTGACATCAAGATTTATGCAGGCATGATATTTGGAGGCCAAACTCTTCCTGAAGAACGCAGCCATGTGGACGAGTTTATGTCGGTCTGCGGAGATGCACTTCCCGGCATCCAAGCCCCGGCGCTTTTGCATACCCAAGGATTGATGGGTGGTAGAGGGGGGCCGGGAGCATCATCGATCTGCATCCCCGGTCCGCCTATTGGAGGAAAATTTAGCGTAAACTGCTTCAGCCAAGAACGATATTGGTTCCATACTGGAGTGAGAGGGGCCGACTCGAACGGAGGAATGGCAGGCTCGATTCAGGTCTACTCGCCCAGTGTCGGCTCAGAAGGTCAGCTGTTGCCGACGACAGGTACCATAAGCTTTAATAGTTCGCCGGGGCCGCGTGTGTTCAACCCCCTAACCGATGGCCCTGGCGACCATCTCGCCTTCCGCACTCCACGACCTGGAGACTTTATTCCTCCAAACCTAGAGCACGCAGCAACAGGCTCTGTGTGCGACTTTTTTCCACCACGGTCTGATTCAACCCGCGCCAAGTCTCGGACCTATCTCGGTCCAGATCTATATCAATCGGCTGACGCTCAAAATCCAGGATATTTAAGAAACTTTGATTCCGCACTTCTCATGTCTTTTTTCGAGGACGTTGTACAGTTGGACGAAACGATAGACATTGATCTCGAATTTTTTCATGATGGCCAGGCCTTCGATGGTAGTGCCTCTCGCGCGTCCCCTGCCTACCTACTCTTTCAGGACAAAATCGCTGCCAAGATATTTGAAATAGTACGATGGCACGAGAAATCAATCATTAGGATGACTGATAGCGTACTGAGCTCGGAGGACAATGCACCATTTAACTGCATTCTCCCCGATTACTTGAACGACCTCGACTTGGATAATGCGCGACGGTTCGCGACAAGCGAATATCTGATAGAAGCATTATCCGCCCTCGAGATTTTCCAAGTTGACCATGGTGCATCATGGCGTAGCATGTATGAGGACGAAAATGGATCCGTGCGGATCGACGTCCTCTGTTTAGCCAATTATCTCTATAAAAGCGGCGGCGTTGGCCGTGATCTCCGCGAAGAATGGGAACTTGTCGAGCGTCTAACTAGAATTCAGTCCAATCAACTCGCTCAAGAATCTACGATTGAGGACATGCGAGCATTTCTTTCAGAAATCGAAAACGAAATCGACCGAAGGAGCTTTTCTGTTAAGACAGACTCATTGGCTGAGCAGATCCGAACTACAGAGGCGGAAATAACAGAAATTCTAGCAACCATAACTGAAAACTCTAAAGCATCCTCTAATGAACGCTATCTGAGCAATCTGGTTACTGTTGCCACAAGTGCTCGTCAGTTTGCGCAAACACTGTATTCAGTGTATGCAACTGGAGGCGTGGCCTTCCCTACCCTTTCTAAGCTTGGTTCACAAGCACAAGACCTTGATCGCAGTTTGGACCAGATCCGTATAGATTCGAATGCGTCTATTGAAAACCCTAGCCTGTACTCTGAAGTATTCAGGCTAAGGCGGCTTGTATCATCAATTAATCGAGATATTCTATATCTGAAGAGCCAACGCGGCCTCCATAGAAATAGGATTCTTGCTGAGAAAATGCATCGCGCAAATAGAGCGTTAGCGCTGCGCATGCATTCAGATGCGCGGCTCAGTGCCATAGGTGCGACGGCCAAACCCGCAGTGAAGGCCGTTATTCTGGACTTTTTGCTACCCATCACGAAATCGGAAAGCCGACTAAGACACAATTTGAAAGAGATTGAAAAGATCTTAGGACCCGAACCAACACTTACCCCTCCCAATTTTCGTTTGGGAGGATTCCAAGATTTACAGTGCGTGTCGGAACAAACGCCCGGATGTGTTTCTGTGGCGCCTAGCGCAAACCGCCGCTTCGTATATCATGAAATCGTCGATGGCAAATCGAAGTTCAAGGTCCCAATGTATATTATCCCGGCGAGCGGAAAAACGTTATTTGTTCAAAGCTTTGGTCTGGGTTTACGTACATTGGAACTCGACTAAATATTGTAAGAATAGTGCAGAAATCGAGGTCGCGCGATCCTAGTGTCCGTCTTCAGAGTTTCTAAAACCAATGGATGCCTAGGATTAGGGTTCATAATCAGTAGATGGCAACAGCCGCGAGGGCGACGGCTCAAAGGAACACCTTGGGGCATCTGTCATAGCGGGTCGCCACGCGCCTCCAGTCTTTGAGCATAGCGAACATGATCTCGATGCGGTTTCGCTGCTTGTAGCGGCGCTTGTCGCATTTGAGCGGGGTTTTGCGCTGCTTCCGACCGGGGATGCAGGCGCATATCCCCTGTGTCTTGCAATGCGTCTTTGAACCAGTCGGCGTCGTAATCGCGATCCCCGAGCAGCCATTTGACGTTGGGTAGGCCGCTCAGCAACGCCCGCGCGCCGATGTAATCACTCACTTGTCCGACGGTGAAGAACAGGTCGGTTGGTCCTCCGAGGCTGTCGCAGACGGCGTACTACTTGGTGTTCATGCCCCCTTTGGTCCGACCGATGGGGCGAGGTAATCCCCCCATTTCTAATGGGGCGTAGCCGTAGAATTCACGCGGCTGTTTTCAGTTTCATTGCGGGTGTCATGCCGCCGATATCCATGTTGGGTCGCTCCTTGTTGTAAGTCCAGAGCCATTCCGTTGCTTGGTGTTGTGCCTCCTCAATGGTTTCAAAGATTGTATTGGCCCAACCATTCGCCGCGAACGGTGCGGTTGTAGCGCTAAATGTAGGCGTTCTGCTGCGACTTGCCTGGCTGGATGTATGTAACGGCGCCATTGATACCGCAGTTTACGCGGCTTGACTGTCGGCTGCTTGTCCCAATGCCTTCCAGTTCCACGGCAGGAGCTCATCCAGCTTGTTGATCTTGTGGTCGTGGATGCGGTCGAGAACGTCCGCGAGATAGGCCTGTGGATCGATGCCGTTTAGCTTGGCTGTTTCGATAATGGTCATGGCGGGGACTGTCCTGAATTTTGTGCTCTGGCGTGGTAACTGCTCTATAAGGAGACCCACGTATGAGCATCGACAAAAAGCTATTAGACCAACTGATGGA